>Ga0326727_10000802_pt1 | contig 124589 bp, 108 predicted proteins | sample MB2enrmetagenome_FD_207643 | JGI IMG/M metagenome (GOLD analysis project Ga0326727, IMG submission 207643) | Lab enriched peat soil microbial communities from McLean, Ithaca, NY, United States - MB29MY | ecosystem: Environmental > Terrestrial > Soil > Wetlands > Peat | place: USA: New York...
CTCCGCTGCGCTACGCCCAAGAGGCTACGCTGCGCGCGCGGGTCCCTCCGTGGCCTGCCGAACCATCACATACAAAGGGGTCACTCTTGGGCGCGAAATAGGGGTCACGGTTGGAAGCGATTTGACACCCCAACTGCTCGCCGAGGATTTGCCCAAAGCGCCGATCAGCCCTTATGCGCGCTCCAAGCTGATGACCGAATGGATGCTGGAGGATTCCTCGCGCACCTACGATTTCCGCCATGTCGTGCTGCGCTATTTCAATGTCGCCGGCGCCGACCCGCAAGGCCGCACCGGACAGTCGACGCCCAAAGCGACGCACCTCATCAAGCGCGCCTGCCAGGTGGCGCTCGGCCGCGTGCCGCATCTGGACGTTTTCGGCAGGGATTACCCGACGCCGGACGGCACGGGCGTGCGCGACTACATCCACGTCACGGACCTCGCCGCTGCGCATCTGCTGGCGCTGGATGCGCTGCGAGCCGGTTTGGCCTCGACCAGCTACAATTGCGGCTACGGCCGCGGTCTTAGCGTGCGCCAAGTGATCGCGGGCATGGAAGCCGTGCTCGGTCGCGTGCTGCCGGTCAAAGAGAGTCTGCGTCGTCCCGGCGATCCCCCGACCCTGATCTCCGATCCGACAAAGCTCAAGACGAGGTTGAATTGGCAGCCCGTACATGGCAAATTGGGTGAGATCATATGCTCCGCGCTGGAATGGGAGCGTCGGTACAATTCGTGAAGTGGAGCTCCGATCTGTTAAGCATTGAATGACCTGATGGTTAAACGCGGCCTTGTGGGGGAAGGTTGTTAACGAAGGCTTGCGTAGTATGTGTGTTGGAGTGGTTGAGCTCGCCCTTTTTCTACAGGCTTCACGGACCAAGATCGCCTCGTCTAGCCACGGTTCTGCTGAACAAGGGCTGCATGATCCACAGTATCGTGCGGCGCCCGTCGTCGTTCAACACCGCCGGCGGCCAGACGATCGTCACACGCAGGTTCACGCGATCGGTGGCAGCCATTCGTCCAAGGCGAGGGCTGCAATCGGTTCGGGCCACAAGGTCGGGTTGCGCGACCTCGTCGCCGAAATGATGAAGGCCTGCTTGAAGATTGCGGCCACGGTGAGGGCGTACCGGTGACTGCAACGATGATCTTTCCGTTGGAAGGCAGACGCGTTTATGTCGCCGGCCATACTGGTTTGGCCGGGAGTGCAGTCGTGCGCCGCCTGGCGTCCGAGAATTGCGAAATCCTCACGGTCAGCCGCAAACAGCTGGACCTCACCCGCCAGAAGGATGTCGAGGATTGGATGGCCGCGACGCGTCCCGATGCCATCTTCCTCATCGCGGGTCGGGCCGGCGGCATTCACGCCAATGCCACGCGGCCGGCGGAATTCCTGTACGACAATCTCACCATCGAAGCCAATCTGATCCACACGGCATGGCGCGTGGGCGTCAAGAAGCTGCTGTTTCTGGCTACTTCCAGCGTTTATCCGCGCGAGGCGGAACAGCCAATGAAGGAAGAGGCGCTCTTGACCGGCCCACTCGAACCCACCAACGAGGCCTATGCCGTCGCCAAGATCGCCGGCATCAAATTGTGTCAAGCCTATCGCCAACAATACGGCTGTGATTACATTTCGGCGATATCGGCCAATCTTTTTGGTCCCGGAGACCGTCATGATTCGCTTAACAGCCATGTCGCCGCGGCGATGATCATGAAGATTCACGCCGCCAAGACCGCCGGCGAGGACAGCATCGTCATCTGGGGCAGTGGTACGCCGCGCCGCGGATTCCTCTTCACCGAGGACTTGGCCGACGGTTGCGTCTTCATGATGAAGCACTATTCCGACTATAGCCATCTCAACCTCGGCACCGGCGTGGACATCACCATCCGCGAACTGGCCGAGACGGTCGCCAAGGTCGCCGGCTGGTCGGGCGGCTTCAGTTATGACGCGAGCAAGCCCGACGGCATGCCGCGCAAGGTGATGGATGTCAGCCGTGCCACGGCGCTGGGCTGGCGGGCGTCCACGCCGTTCGAAGAGGGCATGCGACGGGCCTATGACTGGTATGTCGAGCACGTCACGGGGGCGGGTAAAACCTGAAGCAGCCCTTGCCGACACGGCCGCGAAAGCCTATTTCACTCCCCGGTTCTGTTATCCCAAGGATTGTACCGGGAATGAGTGTGATTCCTCATCTGCGCCGGCTGGAAGCCGAGAGCATCCACATCATGCGCGAGGTGGCGGCAGAGTTCGCCAACCCGGTGATGCTCTATTCCATCGGCAAGGATTCTTCGGTGATGCTGCATCTGGCGCAGAAGGCGTTTTATCCCTCCAAGCCGCCGTTTCCGCTGTTGCACGTCGACACTACCTGGAAATTCCGCGAGATGATCGCGTTCCGCGACGCCACCGCGCAGCGCCTCGGCCTCAAGCTGCTGGTCTACATCAACGAGGAGGGCCTTGCGCGCGGCATCAATCCGATCGATTCCGGCTCATTGCTGCACACTCAGGTGATGAAGACGGAGGCGTTGAAACAAGCGCTCGACAAGTACGGCTTCGACGCGGCCTTTGGCGGCGCGCGGCGCGACGAAGAGAAGTCGCGCGCCAAGGAGCGCGTCTTCTCGTTTCGCTCGGCCGCGCACGCCTGGGACCCGAAAAATCAGCGCCCGGAGCTTTGGCGCGTCTACAACACGCGCATCGCCAAAGGCGAATCCATCCGCGTCTTTCCGTTGTCGAACTGGACCGAGCTCGACGTGTGGCAATACATTTTGGCCGAGAACATTCCCGTGGTGCCGCTCTATTTCGCCGAGAAGCGGCCGGTGGTCGAACGCGACGGCACGCTGATCCTCGTCGACGACGAGCGCCTGAAGCTGCGCCCCGGCGAGGCCGTGGAAGAACGGATGGTGCGTTTCCGCACGCTCGGCTGTTATCCGCTGACCGGGGCGATTGAATCGTCCGCCGCCACGGTGGAAGAAATCGTCGCCGAGATGTTCACGGCGCGCACTTCCGAGCGTCAAGGCCGGCTCATCGACTCGGACGAACGCGCCTCGATGGAAAAGAAAAAGCGCGAGGGGTATTTCTGATGGAAACCGCCCTTAAATCCTATCTGGCCGCGCAAGAGAAGAAATCGCTGCTGCGCTTTCTCACTTGCGGCAGCGTCGACGACGGCAAGTCCACGCTGATCGGCCGGCTGCTGTACGATTCCAAATTGCTGTTCGAGGATCACTTGGCCGCGCTCGAACGCGATTCCCGCAAGTTCGGCACCGCGGGCGACGACATCGATTTCGCGCTGCTGGTTGACGGGCTGGAGGCCGAGCGCGAGCAGGGCATCACCATCGACGTCGCCTACCGTTTCTTCGCCACCGACAAGCGCAAATTCATCGTGGCCGACACGCCAGGCCACGAGCAGTACACCCGCAACATGGCGACCGGCGCCTCCAATTCCGAACTTGCCGTGCTCCTGGTGGACGCGCGCAAGGGCGTGTTGACGCAGACCCGCCGTCACGCCGCCATTGTCTCGCTGCTCGGCATCCGCCATGTCATCCTGGCGGTGAACAAGATCGATTTGGTCGGCTATTCGCAATCGGTGTTCGAGAACATCGCCGACGAATTCGACGATTTCGCCGCGCATCTCGGCTTTCTCAGCCGCGTCGCGGTTCCGGTCTCGGCCCGTTTCGGCGACAATGTGATCGCCAAAAGCCCGAACACGCCTTGGTATGGCGGCGCGCCGCTGCTCGCGGTGCTCGAGACCGTGGACGTGGACTCGGCACTGGCCGACAAGCCGTTCCGCCTGCCGGTGCAATGGGTGAACCGGCCCGATCTCGACTTCCGCGGCTTTTCGGGGACCATCGTTTCGGGCCGCGTCAAAGTGGGCGACGCCGTCGCGGTGGTGCCGTCGGGTCGCAGCTCTCGGGTCACGCGCATCGTGACGATGGACGGCGATCTTGCCGAAGCCCAGGCGGGCGAGGCCGTGACCTTGCTGCTCGCCGACGAAGTCGACATCTCGCGAGGCGATGTGCTATGCGCGGCGGGGGCGCGCGCGGAAGTCTCCGACCAGTTCGCCGCCCAGCTGATCTGGATGGCGGAAGAGGGCTTGCTGCCCGGCCGGCAATATCTGCTCAAGCTCGCCAGCGCCACGGCGCCCGCGCAGATCACCGCCTTGAAGCACAAGCTCGACGTCAACACGCTCGATCGGCTGGCCGCGAAAACCTTGCGGCTCAACGAGATCGGCAACGTCAACCTGTCGCTGGCGCGGCCGCTGGCCTTCGATCCGTATACGGAAAACCGCGACATGGGCGGCTTCGTGCTGATCGACCGCTTCACCAATGCCACAGTCGGGGCGGGCATGATCGAGTTTGGCTTGCGCCGCGCCACCAACGTCCATTGGCAGGCGCTCGACGTGAACAAAGCGGCGCGCTCGGCGCTCAAGCACCAGAAGCCCGCCGTGCTGTGGTTCACCGGCCTTTCCGGCTCGGGCAAGTCGACGCTCGCCAACATCGTCGAGCGCACGCTGCTCGCCGACGGCCGCCACACCTATCTGCTCGACGGCGACAACGTCCGCCACGGCCTCAACCGCGACCTCGGCTTCACCGACGCCGACCGCGTCGAGAACATTCGCCGCGTCGCCGAGACCGCCAAGCTGTTCGTCGACGCCGGACTGATCGTGCTGGTGTCGTTTATCTCGCCGTTCCGCAGCGAGCGGCGCATGGCGCGCGAACTGATGGGTGAGGGCGAGTTCGTGGAGATCTTCGTCGATACGCCGCTGGAGGTGTGCATCGCGCGCGATCCCAAAGGCCTTTACCAAAAGGCGCGCACCGGCGCGATCAAGAACTTCACCGGCATCGACAGCCCTTACGAGCCGCCGGAACACGCCGAGATTGTGCTTGAGACCGTCGGCTTCGATCCCGCCACCGAAGCCGCCAAGATCGTGGCCTATCTTGCGCAGCACGGCTTCATCGCCTGACGGCGACCGCTTCGTCTTGACCCTATCCCGCCCGGACCGCATCCCGCGGAACGGCTTGCGGACGGTGGTGTTTCACGAAGTCTCACGCTTTGCCTCACACTTTCTTGAAGACAAGCGCGACGCGCGGACGCTAAGGTCCGGCGGTCACACCGAGGGAATCGCCGATGCGAAGGCTTCCGGTCGCGTTTCTCGCCGTCATGCTCTTTTCCTGTTCCACGCCCGCACCCACGCCGATGCCGCCGCCCGCTCCGCCGCCGCCCCGCGAAAATCCCTTACTCGAGAAGAGCACGCTGCCCTTCGAGGCGCCGCCGTTCGACCTCATCCAGGACGGCGATTTTCAGCCCGCCCTCGAAGAAGGCATGAAGCGCCAACTGGCCGAGATAGAGGCCATCGCCGACGATCCCTCGCCGCCGACCTTCGAGAACACCATCGTGGCGATGGAAAAGAGCGGCACGCTCCTGACGCGCGTTCAGTATGTCTTCAACGCGCTTTCGGGCGCCAACACCGACGACGCGCTGCAGCAGGTGGACGAAGATGAGGCGCCGCGCCTCGCCGCCCATCACGACGCGATCTATCTGAACCCCAAATTGTTCGCGCGCGTCGAAGCGATCTACCAGGCGCGCGATCAGCTCGCCGATCCCGAAGCGAAAAAGCTGGTCGAGGTCTATTACCACGACTTCGTGCACTCCGGCGCCAAGCTGTCGGACGCCGACAAGGTGAAGCTGCGCGCGCTCAACGAGCAGCTCTCGACGCTGCAAACCCAGTTCCAGAACAAACTGCTCGCCGCGACCAAAGAGGGCGCCTTGGTGGTCGACGACAAGTCCAAGCTCGCCGGGCTGAGCGACGGGCAGATCGCCGCGGCGGCCGAGGCGGCCGAAGCGCGTGGCCTCAAGGGCAAGTGGGTGATCCCGCTGCAGAACACGACGCAGCAGCCCGACCTGCAATTCCTCACCGACCGCGCGGTGCGCCGGCAGCTCTTTGAGCAAGGCTGGACGCGCGCCGAAAAGGGCGACGCCAACGACACCCGCGACACGATTGCCACGCTCGCCAAGCTGCGCGCCGAAAAGGCCGCGCTAATGGGCCATCCCACTTACGCCGCCTATGTGCTCGACGACCAGATGGCCAAGACGCCCGAAGCGGTCGAGAAGTTCCTCGCCAAGCTCGTGCCCGCGGCAACCGCCAAGGCCCGCGCCGAGGCGCGTAACATCCAGCGGGTGATCAAGAAGGACCGCCAGCACTTCAAGCTCGAGCCCTGGGACTGGGAGCTATACACCGAACAGGTGCGCAAGGCGCGCTACAATCTCGACGACAGCCAGCTCAAGCCCTATTTCGAATTGCACAACGTGCTCGAAAAGGGCGTGTTCTTCGCGGCGGGCAAGCTCTACGGCGTCAGCTTCAAGCGCCGCAGCGACATTCCCGTCTGGCAGCCGGACGTGATGGTCTACGAAGTCGACGACAAGGACGGCTCGCCGCTCGGCCTCATCTATTTCGACTATTTCAAGCGCGACAACAAATCGGGCGGCGCCTGGATGGACAATCTGGTCGGCCAGTCCAAGCTGCTCGGCCAGAAGCCGGTGGTTTACAACGTTGCGAACTTCACCAAGCCCGCGCCGGGCCAGCCAGCGCTGATCTCCTTCGACGACGTGACCACGATGTTCCACGAATTCGGCCATGCGCTGCACGGCCTGTTCGCGGACGAGGAATATCCCACGCTCTCGGGCACCAACGTGGCGCGTGATTTCGTCGAATTCCCCTCGCAGTTCAACGAGCATTGGGCGCTTTATCCCGAGGTGCTGAAGAGCTACGCGGTGCGTTACGATAGCGGCGCGCCGATGCCCGAGGCGCTGATCGCCAAGCTCAAGAAGTCGGCGACCTTCGACCAGGGCTACGAGCTCACCGAGCTGCTGGCCGCCGCCCAGCTCGACATGCAATGGCACACGCTCAAGGCCGGCGCGCCCCAACACGACATCGACAAATTCGAGACGGAGGCGTTGACGCGCACGCATCTGCTGCTGCGCGAGGTGCCGACGCGCTACCGTTCGAGCTACTTCGCGCACATCTGGTCCAACGACTACGCCGCCGGTTATTACGCCTATCTGTGGACCGAGATGCTCGACGACGATGCCTTCGCGTGGTTCCTGAAGCACGGCGGGCTGACAGCCGCGAACGGCCAGCGCTTCCGCGACCTGATCCTGTCGCGCGGCCACACCCTCGACTATGGCGAGATGTTCCGCGCCTTTGCCGGCCACGATCCCGATATCCGCCCGATGCTCGTCCATCGCGGCCTGGCGAAGGGGAAGGAGTAGCCACTGCGACAAAAACGCCCCGCCGGCTTGCGGCGCGGGTTTCCCGGCCAAGTCGCGGATTTTGTGAACATTTCCGGACGCCCAAGGCGGCGGCTTGCCAGTCGCGCCATTGTTTGCGAAACATCTGAGATGGACGCCTGATAGATACTTGATGTTGGATTGGTACGGGTTTGCGCGGTTATGGCAGGCGCTGAGGGTACTCTTTCGAACAGTTCCGACCTGTTGGGTTTCGGTCCCTTCGACGCCGAGGCCATGATGCGGGCGGCGTTGCGCCGCGCCGGCCGCAGCGCTTTTTCCGACACCTCTTTCGTCGAGCCGCTGAAGTTGTTGTTGCGCTCTTACGACGAAGAGGCCGAACTCAGCCTGTTCGGCCGCTATGCGGCGCGCTTCGACGTGATGCGCGGTCTCACCAATCTCTTGCACTTGGACGCGGCGGAGGAAGACGATCCTTCCATCACGGCGCGGCCGATCAGCCGGCCGGTGTTCATCACCGGCCTGCCGCGCTCCGCGACGACGTTCCTGCACATGCTGCTGGCGCAGGACGAGGGCAATGCGGTGCCGCGCTGTTGGCAGTTGATCTATCCCTATGCGCCGCGCGGGCGCCTCATCCGCGCCGATCTCAGGCGAACGACGGTGGCGCTGCAGTTCGCCATCTTCCGCTTACTCTCGCCGGGCCTGGGCGAGCTGCATCCCTTGTCGGCCGACGCGCCGCAGGAATGCACCGACATCACGGCACAGATTTTCCAGAGCCTGCGCTTTGATTCCACGCACCACATTCCCGCTTATCAGGCCTGGCTCGATTCGAGCGACCACCGAAGCGCTTTCCGCTTCCATCGCCGGTTCCTGCAGCATCTCGATGCGCAGGGCCGGCGCTGGATGCTGAAATCGCCCGATCACGTCTTCGCGCTGGATGCGATCACCACCGTCTATCCCGACGCCGAGGTCGTCTTTCTGCACCGCGACCCGCTGGAGGTGATCGCCTCTTGCGCCAGGCTGACCGAAACTCTGCGCCGGCCGTTCACGCGCCGGATCGACCGCGCCGAGATCGGCCGTCAGGTGTCGAACCGTCTGATCGAAAGCGCCGAGCAGATGGTGGCCGCCTTGGCACGGCCTGGCGCCGAGCGCTTCCTGCATCTGCATTACCGCCGCGTCGTCTCGGCGCCGATGGAGACGGTGAAGGAGCTGTACCGCCATTGCGGCCTGACGCTGAACAGGGAGGCCGAGCGGTGCATGAAGGCCTGGCTCGCCAAGCCGCCTCAGAACGGCGCCCGCCGCTATAGCCTTGCGGAATACGGCCTTGATGCCGATTATCTGCGCGGTCGTTTCGCACGCTATGTCGAGACCTTCGGCGTCGGTGCGCAACCGGAGCTCGCCGTCGACGCGGCATGAAACGCTACCGTCTTCTTGTTTTCCTACTCGGCGTCGCCGTCTTGGCGGGCCTGACGGTCTATGCCGGTGCGGGCGCCGTGCTGCGCGCGTTTGTGGCGCTTGGCGCGGGCGGGCTCGCGATCGCCGTGGCGATGCATGGAGCAGTGATCGCGGCGCTGGGTCTGGCCTGGTGGGCGGTCGGGCGCGGCGCGCCGCGCAAGTACATGGCGGCGCGGCTGGTGCGCGATTCCGTGGCCGAGGTCTTGCCGTTTTCCCAGATCGGCGGCTTTGTGGTGGGCGCGCGCGCCTTGCATCTGATGGGCTTCAGCCTGCTTAGCGCCTCGCTGTCGATGTTCGCCGATCTCGTCGCCGAATTCGCCGGCAAATTGCCTTATGCGCTGATCGGCATCGTTGCGCTGGTTTATCTGTTGCCCGGCTCGCGCCTGATCCTGCCGATGTCCTTGAGCCTGGCTGCGGGCATGGGCGGGGTGACGCTCGCGGTTGTCTACCGGGCACGGATCATGGCCGTGATCGAGAAAGGCGCGGCGGGGATGGCCAGGAAATGGACGCGGCTCGAAGCCGGCGAGGCTTGGCGGCAGGAATTTGAACGCGTCTTCGCCAGGGGCCGCTTCTTGCCGAGCTTCGCGATCCACTTCTTGTGTTGGGCCTTCGGCACGGCAGAGACGTGGGTGATCTTCGCCCTGATGAGCGTCCACGTCACGGTGCTCGAGGCGCTGGCGATCGACAGCATGGTCTCGGCGATCAGAACCGCCGCCTTCCTCGTGCCGGCGGCCGCCGGCGTGCAGGAAACCGGCTATGTGCTGATCTGCGCCCTCACGGGAATCAGCGCCGCCGAGGCGCTGGCATTGTCCTTCGCGCGCCGCGCCCGCGATATCGCCATCGGCCTCATCGGCCTGGCGTTCTGGCAATTCCTCGAAGCCAGGCGCGTCGAGAAACAGTCTGCTTAGGGCAGCGCGTTGTTAGCTTTGCTCGCGGCGGCGTTTTCCGGTTCGGCGTTGAAGCCCGATTGCGTGATCACCACCTTGTAGACCGCGCCGTCCGCCAGCGGCATGAAATTGGCCGAGCCGAAGCGACGATCCTGCACCAAGGCGCTCGCGATCAACCAATTCCCCCAGGCCTCTGGCAGATACTGGTTGATCTTCGGCGGCGGGCCTTTGATGTCGCAAGCGGTGATCGGTTTGCCGTTCGCCTCTTCCGCCGAGTCGTAATAGTTCGAGAGCTGGTTCAGCGTATAGGTGGCGTTGAGCCCCAATTCATTGGCCCAGGGCTTCCATTTTTGTACCCGCCCGCTGAGCAGCCATTCGTCGCCTTGCAGGCTGCAAGTTTCGACGCGGTTCGTCCCGTCGAGCCGCTTCACCGTAACGTCGTAAAGCTTTTGCGCCGGGTCCGCGGCGTGCACGTCGATCTCGGCGACCGGCGCTTCGTAAGTCAGCCGCGAATAGGATTGCAGATTGAGTCCGAACAGCCCCACAGCCAATCCGGCGATGGCGGCCACGCCGCCGCCGCCGAGCCCCACGCCGCCGCTGACAAAACGGCCGCGGATCAGATGGCCCATGCCGACCAGGAAGAACAGAAATCCTACGCCCGCGATCGCCAGCGGAACGACGTACCACATCGTGTCCATGTTTGCCTCCCACCCCGGGATAACCTAACCAAGCCGTGACGGCCGGTCCAGTTAACGCCGGAATTGTGGCGAGAGGGCGTCATATCGCCTTGGGGCGGCCGACGCTGAAATACTCGAAACCGGCGGCTTCCATGGGTCCGTTGCGGTAGATATTGCGCAGATCGACCATCAGCGGCCGCTTGAGCAGCGCTTTGGCCTTATCGAGGTCGAGGGCGCGGAATTCGTTCCATTCCGTCAGGATGGCCACGCCGTCCGCCCCGTCGAGCGCCTCGTAGGCGCTGGCGCAGAATTCGATGTTGAGCTGCTTCTTGGCTTCCTTGGTGCCTTCGGGATCGTAGGCGCGAATGCGCGCGCCCTTGGCCTGAAGATAGGGCACGATAACGAGGCTCGGCGCGTCGCGCATGTCGTCGGTGTTGGGCTTGAAGGTGAGGCCGAGCACGGCCACGGTCTTGTCGGCGACCCCGCCGAAGGCATTCTCGATCTTCTCGGCCATCTTCTTCTTGCGTTCGTCGTTGACCTTGACCACCGCTTCGACGATGCGCGTCGGCGCGCCGAACTCCTCGGCCGTTTTGAGCAAGGCCAGCGTGTCCTTGGGAAAGCACGAGCCGCCGAAGCCCGGCCCCGCGTGCAAAAACTTCGAGCCGATGCGCCCGTCCAGCCCGATGCCGCGCGCCACGTCCTGCACGTCGCCGCCAACCTTCTCGCACAGATCGGCCATCTCGTTGATGAAGGTGATCTTGGTGGCGAGGAAGGCGTTGGCCGCGTATTTGATGAGTTCGGAGCTCTCGCGGCTGGTGAAGACGATCGGCGTCTCGTTCAGAAAGAGCGGGCGGTAGATTTCCCGCATCACGGCGCGGGCGCGCTCGCTGTCGCAGCCCACCACCACGCGGTCGGGACGGCGGAAATCCTCGATCGCCGAGCCTTCGCGCAGGAATTCCGGGTTGGAAGCGACGTCGAATTCGGCCTTGGGATTGGCCTTGCGGACGATCTCCTCCACCTTGCGGCTGGTGCCCACGGGCACCGTCGATTTGGTGACGATCACGCTGTAGGCCGACAGGTTGTGCGCGATCTCTTCCGCCGCCGCGAAGACGTAGCTGAGGTCGGCGTGGCCGTCGCCGCGCCGGCTGGGCGTTCCCACGGCGATGAACACCGCGTCGGCGCCGGGCACCGCGTCACGCAGGGCGATCCCGAAGGACAGCCGCCCGGCCTTGGCATTGGCCGCTACCACTTCGTCCAGCCCCGGTTCGTAGATCGGAACGCGGCCTTGCTTGAGGCCCTCGATCTTGGCCGAATCCTTGTCGATACAGACCACGTCATGGCCGAATTCCGAAAGACAAGCCCCCGAAACCAGCCCGACATAACCGCTTCCGATCACCACGATCCGCATTGCCGCCTCATCTTTTTCTCGTGTTCGGGATACAATAAGAAAGGCTTCGCGAATAGTAGCGAAAATCAGGTAGTGGGCTACTTTGAATTTCCGGCCTGACTCGCATCTTAACCCGGAATGTGCCATCTTAGGGATATGCCAAAGCGGGTTAAGCACGGCCGACGACCGACCGACATCAACCAAATCGCTCATCAATTAGTCGAGCAATCGACGGCTGAGCCGGAATCCGTTATCGAACCGCCAAAGGCATCTGCGATTTTGTCGCAATACATGGCAGCCATCGGGAAGAAGGGCGGTAAGATCGGTGGTAAACGCCGACTTACGACAATGACCGCTAAGCAAAGAAAGAAGATTGCCGCAAAGGCAGCAAATGCTCGTTGGGCGGCAAAGACAAGAAATGATTAAGGCCGCTGCTGCGGAAGCGAGGCTACGAGCTGGCCCTGCATAACCAAGTTTTGCTTCACAAATGCGGCGCCAGCATGATTCTCGATGATCTTAAACGCGGGGGTGTTCATCAAGGCGTGCATCAAACAATGGTGTACTGTTAGAACCAAATCTTGAAATTCTTGATCGTGTACCGTCTCGATGGCGTCCACATCCAAGCCAATTTTCTTGCACTCATCAAAATGTATGTGCCGATCATGCGCCTTGTTACCTCGATAGTCAGTCAGGCGTTTTACAACCTGCTTGGCCCTCGCACGCGCGTTGCGCTTTCCTTTGAACATATGTTTTTCTAGTTGTTTCCCGACAAATGAGCTTGCCCACCGAATGCCATTGTCGCATTCACTTAGCAATGTGGGGCTGTACTTCAGAAGAATTGGTCGCCAGATTTCAATTTTCGTCGGCGATTTTTTGATCTCCTGATATGCGCGTTTAAATTCTTGGATTATGCCGTACGCGGCCATTCCTCGAATCTGCGGGTCAATTGGGCCCAAACTGGAGTGCTTTGCCATCAAAATCTTGTTGGAACAACAGGCGATCATCGTCCCGGCTGACATGGCAAGTTGCGGTACGATCACGCGAATATCTGTAGGAAACATTTTGCGGAGATAGTCAACGATAGACTCTGTGGCTGCCAGACTGCCGCCTGGCGTGTGTAATATCAGGTCCAGGCCTCTGGCGCGTTCAAGCCCGTGGACCGCCATCATGAATCCGTTTTTATCCTCGTCGACGATCCCAAGATTCAGTATGGTCGCAGGTTTGGACAGCCAGCCAGAATAGTAGACAATGATGTTGCGTCCAGTTTTCTGATGTAATTTCGCGAGGTAATCGCGGCGAACGGCGTCAATTGATGCCTGTGCGGCAGCCTGTATCTGTTGCGCTTGAATTGATAAGGCTGCGTGTCTGTGTTGGATTTCTTGGAGAACTTGGCCCCAATTAGGCACGACGCAAAACTTCCGGCATCGGAATAGGCGTTTCGCCAGCGCCGTAAGTTGTGTAATTCTGCGAGACTACCTGCTGTTCGCTTTGCCCAGAAAAGTCGCGCTCGACATAGCGGTGCCAATCCGGGACAAGTTCCCGATATTGGTCAGCCACATTTTCCTTTTTCTTTGCAGTCCTTTTCATGTTCGCCCCCCTCCTTCTCACACGCTTTCGTACCATAGAACGCCTCCGAAAGTAAGAGATTGTTAACTCGCAAGTGTGGCGACAACAAGACCCTACGCGGTTCAGCCTTAAATTTTCCTTGACATGCTAAAGCGGCTTTAGTATACCCCTCTCTATGAACAAGCTGGATTCCAAGACGCGCGCGCAAGTCATCAGTTGCTTGATCGAAGGCTGTTCCGTTAGGGCAACCGTTCGCATGACTGGTGTGGCAAAAAAGACGGTCATGCGACTGCTCGTAGAAGTCGGCAATGTTTGTGCCGACTATCAAGATTGCCTTTTCCGCAATCTTCGGTCGCGCCGCCTACAACTGGATGAGGTGTGGTCATGGATTTATTGCAAGGACAAGAACCGTACCGCGGAAATCGCAGCCAAGTGTCCTGAGGCTGGCGACATTTGGCTTTGGGTCGGGATGGACGCTGATAGCAAACTTGTTCTTTCGTGGGCCTTGGGCGATCGATCTACGGCCACAGCGAGCCGCTTTGTTGCCGATCTCGCGTCGCGCTTGCGCAACCGTGTTCAGATTACGACAGACGGCCACAAGGCATATCTGGATGCAATCGAGGATGCGTTTGGTGCTGATGTCGATTACGCGATGCTGGTCAAAGTGTTTGGCCCGACGCCGACGGGTGAACACCGCTATAGTCCTCCCCAATGCGTAGCGGCGGTCGGCCAGCGTATTGAAGGCAGGCCTGATACCCGGCACGTCAGCACGAGCTTTGTCGAAAGGCAAAATTGGACGGTGCGCACTAACCTTCGCAGATATACACGGCTGTCGAATGGCTTTTCGCGGAAGCTGGAAAACCACGCCGCCGCCGTTGCGCTCAACTACTTCGCCTACAACTTCATCAAAATCCATCGGACGCTGAAAGTCACTCCAGCGATGGCGGCAGGCGTTACGAAGCGCCTTTGGGAGGTCGAAGACCTTGTGGCGCTTTGGGAAAGCTATGAGCGCGGAGAGGCACTTGCTGCCTGAAATCATCAAAGTAGCCCACTACCGAAAATCATCGTTCCTTGACAAAACCCCGGTATAATCGCCGTCGTGAGTGCCATGATCGATGTCAAGGACCTGGTGTATGAGTATCCCTCCACGCGGGCGCTGAAGGGCGTGAGCCTGCATGTCGCGGCGGGAACCATCACCGCTTTGGTCGGCCCCAACGGCGCGGGCAAGACCACGCTGTTGCGCTGTCTGGCGGCGCTGGAGCCGCCTTATTCGGGCAGCGTCGTCATCGACGGGCTGGACACGCGCACCGCGCCGCGCGCCATCCATGCCAGGCTCGGCTATCTGCCGGATTTCTACGGTCTTTATGACGCGCTGAGCGTCAGGCGCATTCTCGTTTACGCGGCGCGTTCGCACGGCATCGCCCAGGCTTTGGCGCAGGGGGTGGTCGAGAAAGCGGCCGGGCGCGTGGGCCTGCTGGACCGGCTGGAAGCCAAGGCCGGCGAATTGTCGCGCGGGCTGCGCCAGCGGCTCGCCATCGCCCAGGCCATCGTGCACGAGCCGGCCGTGCTGTTGCTCGACGAGCCGGCGGCCGGCCTCGATCCGCAGGCCCGGCGCGATCTCTCCACGCTGCTGTTGTCGCTCAAGGATCTGGGCATGACGCTGGTGGTCTCGTCCCACATCCTGGCCGAGCTCGAGGATTACTGCTCGTCGATGATCATCATCGAGGACGGGCTGATCGTCGGCGGCGAGGCGATCAAGGTGCGCGACGTCGAGCGACCGCGCTACATGCTGGAAATCGCCACCGCCCGCAGCGATCTGAAGAGCTTCCTGGCGGCGCGGCCGGGCGTCGACGTGATCGAGGCCGACCAGCATCACGCCCTCATCACCCACACCAAGAACGCGGCGGCGCGCGCCAAGCTGATCCGCGATCTGGTGAGCGAGGGCTTCGAAGTGTCGAGCTTCGGCGAGTCCAGCAAGGCGCTGGAAGATGCCTATTTCAGCCAGCTGGGGCAGGGGCGATGAATCCGGAACTCCAACGCAATCTCTGGCTGGAATTGTCGCCGCGCCGCCTGGTCTTGATGGCGGTGGTCCTCGGGCTGTTTTTCTTCGCCGCGGCGGTGACCGGACGCACGGCGGCCGCGATGGTCGAGACCGCGCGCTGGCTCTATTACGTCATCGTCGTGGTGTGGGGCACGCGCAACGCCGCGTTCGGCGTGGTGGGCGAGATCCGCGAGCGCACCTGGGACGGCCAGCGTCTGTCCTCGCTCGGCGCCGGCCAGATGATGTGGGGCAAGCTGTTCGGCTCGACCAGCTACAATTGGTTCGGCGGCGCGCTCTGCCTGGTCGTCATCCTCGTCGACCTGATCGTCAATCGCGGCCCGGCGGTGGCCTTGATCGAGCTGGTCTATTACCTCGCCATCGGCGTGCTGTCGCAAGCGGCGGCGCTGCTCGCCAGCCTGATCGCCGCGGGCCGGCGCCAGAGCCATTCGCAGTTCGAAGTGTTCCTCTATCAGGCGGTGGGCTTGGCCGCGGCGGTCGGCGTTTATCTGATCTGGGCGATCGCCGATCCGGCCGGATCGCTGTTGGCCCACGTCAGGCCGTCCGATTTCATCGTCTGGTGGGGCCAGAGCTGGGACGCGCGCGGCTTCCTGCTCATCTCGCTGGCGATCTTCACCGGCTGGACGCTCACCGGTTGCTACACCCAGATGCGCCGCGAGTTGAAGATGCGCAACGGGCCGTACGTCTGGCTCGGCTTTCTAGTCTTCGTCGGCGTCTACGTCGCGGGCTTCGATGCCTGGCTGTCGGACAATCGCTTGCTGATGCATCTGGACGCGGTGGCGCGCCGGCTGCTGCTGGCGGGAACAGCTTATGGCGCGCTCGCCTATCTCATGGTGTTTCTCGAGCCGAAGGACCGCGTGCAGTTGCGCTGGCTGGGCGGGGCTTTCGCCAGGCTGCGGCTCGGCTCCGCTTTGGCGGGGCTGCAAGGCTGGATGACGGCCTTGATCGCAGCGCTGCTGATCGGCGTCGTGCTGATCGTGTGGCTGAACCCGAGCTTGAGCGACCAGGTCGTGTTCGGCGCGATGCTGGGATTTCTCACCCGCGACATGGCGGTGGTGACGCTAGCCGGCGTGATGTCGCGCCGCAACGGCGACTTCGCCGCTGTCTGCGCCTTAGTTGCGCTTTACGCTTTGCTGCCCGCCATCCTGCACGGCATGAATTTCGAGAGCGGACTGGCGCTGTTCCTGCCGCGCGCCGGCTCCCCGCTTTGGTTATCGCCCGCCGCCGCCTGGGTGGAAGCGCTGATTGCCGCGGTCTTCGCGATCGGGCGGATCGCGCTCGAAGACAAGCCGGCATCTGCTTGACAACGATGCAAGGTTGAAATCCGGGCAGAAATCTGTCTGAAATGGTGCGATCCTGCGCGGGCGGGTTGTGAGAATGGCTGGGTGGACGATGCGTCGCGTGGCGCTGTGCGTGATGTTGCTATTTTGCGCGACGTTGACCGGCGCGCTGGCGGATTCCGATAAGCAGCCGGCCCAATTCGGCGACGAGCCGTGGTCTGTCAGCATCTACACCGGGCCGTTCACCACCAAGTATTTCTTTGCGGTGTTTTCCTCCGGCCGTATTCAACCGACGGCCGTGGGAACCGGCATTGCCTTGGACCGCAGGCTGTTCCACATCACCTCCGACTTTTCGATCATGTCCGAGGCGCATGTCGTTCAGCACTATTTTGGCCATGTCAGCACGGACTTGTCGCTGGGGCTCGGCTTTCAATGGAACGAACCCTTCGGGTTTCCCTACACCAGCCTGTCGGGCTATGACGGCATGTCTTACGAAACCGATCCGTCGAAAACGTCGATCGGTTACGGCGGGAAAATCTATCCGGCTTGGGGTCCCAAGACGCTGAACTACATGTCCGTCGAATGGACGGCGGCGTTCACCAAGACCAGCAAATGGGATTTGGTCTTCCGCCTATTCCACCGCTCGGGCGCTTTCGGCCTGGTCAGCGAAGGCGACGATGGGGGCATGACGCTGGGCATCGGCGTGCGCCGGCGGTTTTGATTAGCCCGCGCGCAGGTAACGCACCGCTTCGTCGCGGCCGAACAGATAGAGCAGCACGCGCAAAGCCTCGCCGCGCGGCGATTTAAGTTCAGGATCGCGCGCCAGCATCAGCTTGGTATCGTCGCGCGCCGCTTCCAACAGCGCGCCATGCGCCGCAAGATCGGCGAGGCGGAATTCGACTTCTCCCGATTGGCGCGTGCCGAGCAATTCGCCCGGGCCCCTAAGGCGTAAATCCTCTTCGGCGATGGCGAAGCCGTCGTCGGTCTCGCGCAGGATTTTCAGCCGCGCTTTCGCGGTCTCGCCCAGCGGTGGCTGGTAGACGAACAGGCAACTCGATTTTGCGGAGCCGCGCCCGACGCGTCCGCGCAATTGATGCAGCTGCGCCAGACCGAAGCGCTCGGCATGTTCCACCACCATGATGGTGGCTTCGGGCACGTCGACGCCCACTTCGATGACGGTGGTGGCGACCAGCACAGCGATCTCGCCGCGCTTGAAACGCGCCATCGCTTCGTCGCGCTCGACGGTCTTCATGCGACCGTGAACCAGCCCGACTTTCGGGCCTAAGGCCTTCTTCAATTCCTCGGCGCGTTCCTCGGCGGCGGCGAGGTCGATCTTTTCGGACTCCGCCACCAGCGGGCAGACCCAATAGGCGCGCGCGCCGACAGCGATCGCCTTGCGCAAATGCTCGACCACCTCGCCAAGCCGTTCGGCTGGAATGAGCCGCGTCTCCACCGGCATGCGTCCCGGCGGCCGGCCGTAGAGCCGCGACACGTCCATGTCGCCGTAAGCGGTGAGCGCCAGCGTGCGCGGAATAGGCGTCGCCGTCATCACCAACACGTCGGCCGCGCGCTCGCCCTTGCCTTGCAGCATGAGGCGCTGATGCACGCCGAAACGGTGCTGCTCGTCCACCACCACAAGCCCGAGATCGCGGAACGCGACGTCCTCCGAGAACAGCGCATGCGTGCCGACGAGGATGTCGATCTCACCGCTTGCCAGCGCTGCAAGCGTGGCCTCGCGCCCGCGCTCGCGCCCGGTGAGCAGCGCCATGCGCGCGCCGGCCGCCTCCGCCATCTTTTCCAAAGCGGCCAGGTGCTGTCGCGCCAGGATTTCAGTGGGCGCCATCAGCGCGGCTTGCGCGCCGGCCTCGACCGCGCCCAGCATCGCCAGCATCGCCACCACGGTCTTGCCGGCGCCGACATCGCCTTGCAAGAGGCGCAGCATGCGCGCGGGCGCGGCCATGTCGGCCTCGATCTCGGCCAGTGCGGCCCGCTGCGCCTCGGCCAGCGTAAAGGGCAGGGCGGCGAGCGCTTTGGCCTTCAAATGCCCGTCGCCTTGCAGCACGCGGCCTTTGGCGTTGCGCATGTGCGAACGGATCAGGATCAACGCCAGCTGGTTGGCCAAGAGCTCGTCGTAAGCCAGCCGCTGGCGCGCGGGCGTTTGCGGCGACAGATCGCCCTCGTGCTCGGGCGCATGTACCTTGCGCACCGCCTCGCCGAAAGACGTCCAGCCGCGCGCTTTCAAATACGCGCCGTCCTGCCATTCGGGCAACGCCGGCACTTTCTCGAGTGCGCCGCGGATGGCGCGCTGGAGCGACTTGCCGGGCAGGTTCTCGGTCAGCGCGTAGACCGGCTCGTGCGCCGGCAACTCGCGCGCCTGATCGGGCGGCAAAATGTAATCGGGATGGGCCATCTGCAGCCGCCCGCCGTAGCGGTCGATCCGTCCACTGACAATCCGGCGCCCGCCCGCTGGCAGCGCCTCTTTCAGATAATCCGGCTTGGCGTGGAAGAAAACGAGTTCCATCGCCGCGGTGTCGTCGGAACAGCGCACGCGATAAGGCTGGCGGCGATCGTAGGGCGGCAGGTGGTCGAGCACGTTGACTTCGACCGTGGCGATGCGCCCGGCTTCCGCGGCGATCAGCTTAGGCCGGTAAGAGCGGTCGACCACACCGATGGGCAGATCGAAGATCAGGTCCACCAGCCTCCGGCCGGCGACCTCGGCGATCAGCTTCTCCAGCCGCGGCCCCACGCCTTGAAGCGTGCGCGTCTCGGCAAACAGCGGAAATAGAATCGCGGGTCGCATGGCGGCGACGATAGCCGACAAGCGAAACGTGTCATAGTAATGCCATATTCGTTTCGTCGCATAGGCTGTCGTTGTTTATTTAACGTGCATTGCAAAAGAGGATTCAAATGAACGATAAGCTGGAAGCTGAGTATGTCGATCTAAGTGTGCATACAGGGGAATTAACAGGGTGGTTGCGTGTATATCCGAAGTATATCGGCTGGCATGACGGACATGACAAAGGGACGCGTCATTGGAAGTGTCTGTCAATGACGCAATTCGTCGAGTTCGCGCGACAGCACGGCAAGCCCGAAGAAGCGATCAAACGTGAAACCTCGCCATAGGGCGATCAGCGAGTTTGATTCAATCCGAAACTCTCGGCATGGGCGGCTCAAGGCCGCCCATGCCGAGTGAGCTGAAAGTATGCGTGTCGGTTCGAATCGACTAGCCGCAGAACGTCAGCGGCGCTATATCCATACGCATGACGACTGCGCAGGACGGTGGCTCTTCGGAGGCCCGCCGCAAATGTTTGCTGTTCCGCGCCAAGCGGCGGGGGTTCAAGGAGGTCGATCTGATCTTCGGGACCTTCGCGGCCGAGGCGCTTTGGGGCCTCGACGAGGCTGGGCTAGACGCCTTCGAGGCGCTGCTCGCCGCGCCCGACCAGGAAGTTTTTGCCTGGCTCAAGGGCAAGGCGCCGCTGCCCGCGGCCTATGACACGCCAGTTTTCGCGCGGCTCAAGGCCCTCTGTGCGCGCAAGGATCCGACGTGGAACGTCTAGATTACATCGCCAAGGCGCCCGGCCGTCTCACGGTCAGCGGCGCGCCGGAAGGTTACGATGCCTATCTCGCGGCCGAAGCGGCGTTGCGCACGGGCGGGCTTGTGCTGTTCGTGGCGCCCGACGATGTGCGCGCCGCCGCGGCCGCCGACGCCATCCGCTTCTTCGCGCCGCGCGCCCAAGTGCTGCCGTTCCCTGCCTGGGATTGCCTGCCTTACGACCGCGTCTCGCCAAAGCCGGATATCGAAGGCCAAAGGCTGGCCACGCTCGCCGCGTTGGCGCGGCGCAAGACGGACTCCGGCGCGGCGGTCGTGGTGACGACGGTCAATGCGCTCATCCAACGCGTGCCGCCGCGTGCCTTCATCGCCGGCGCCAGTTTCGGCGCGCGCGTGGGCGGCACGGTCAGCCACGAAAAGCTCGCCGCCTTCCTCGCCGCCAACGGCTATGTGCGCACTGGTACGGTGCGCGAGCCGGGCGATTTCGCGTTGCGCGGCGGCATCATCGATCTGTGGCCGCCGGGCGAAGACGAGCCGTTGCGCCTCGATTTCTTCGGCGAGACGCTGGAGGCCGTCCGCCGCTTCGACGCGGAAACGCAATTGTCGAAAGGCGAGGTCGCCGCGATCGAATTGTTGGCCGCCAGCGAAGTGCCGCTGGACGCCGCCTCGATTAGCCGCTTCCGCAGCGGTTACGTCGCGGCGTTCGGGCCGGCGGGCGACGATCCGCTGTACGAATCCGTCAGCGCCGGGCGCAAGGCGCAAGGCATGGAACATTGGCTGGCGCTGTTCCACGAAAGCCTCGACACGTTGTTTGATTACGTGCCGCTCGCCCTCGTCATGCTCGGCCATCACGCCGACGAAGCCAAGACCGCGCGGTTGGAGTTGATCGCCGATTACTACCAGACCCGCCGCGATTTTTTGGGCGGCGAAGGCGCGTTGAAGGCGCCGCCCTACAAGCCGCTGCCGCCGGACAAGCTTTATTTGTCCACGGAGGAATGGGAGGCGGCGCTCGCCCGCCATCCCGTGCGCTTCCTGTCGCCGTTCCAGGCGCCGGAATCGATGCATACGGTGGAGGCCGGCGGCAAGCTTGGCCGTGATTTCGCGCCCGAACGCGCCGCCAATCTCAACGTCTTCCAGGCGGCGGCCGATCACGCCGGCGCCCTGCAAGCGGCCGGCAAGCGCGTGCTGGTGGCGGCGTGGAGCGAAGGCTCGGCCGAACGGCTCGGCGGGGTGTTGTCCGATCATGGATTATCCGTCTTACGCCGCGTTTCCGACTGGCCCGATACTGAGACCATGGACGGCCGCGCCGCCGGTCTCGCCGTACTCGGCATCGAACACGGCTTCGAAGCCGCGAATTTCGCGCTCATCGCCGAGCAGGACATTCTCGGCGACCGCATGGTGCGCAGCCACACCCGCGCGCGCCGGGCGCAGAATTTCCTCTCCGAGGTCTCCGGCTTATCACCCGGCGATCTGGTCACCCACATCGAGCACGGCGTCGGCCGTTACGCCGGCTTGCGCACTCTCGACGTCGCCGGCGCGCCGCACGATTGCCTCGAGCTGCATTACGACGGCGGCAAATTGTTCTTGCCGGTCGAGAACATCGAGCTGCTGACGCGCTACGGCGCCGAGGACGGCGCGGTTCTCGATCGCCTCGGCGGCGCGGGCTGGCAGCAGCGCAAGGCGCGGGCGAAAGCGCGGGTGCGCGAGATCGCCGGCGAGCTCATCCGCATCGCCGCCGCGCGCGAGCTGAAATCGCTGCCGCCCGCCGAGCCGCCGCAAGGCATCTACGACGAATTCTGCGCGCGCTTTCCCTACGCTGAGACCGAGGATCAGGAAAAAGCCATCGCCGACGTGATCGCCGACCTCGCCAAAGGAAGGCCGATGGATCGGCTCATCTGCGGCGATGTCGGCTTCGGCAAGACCGAGGTCGCGTTGCGCGCGGCCTTCGTCGAGGCGATGTCGGGCGAGCAAGTCGCGGTGGTGGTGCCGACCACGCTCCTCGCGCGCCAGCATTACCGCACTTTCGCTGAGCGCTTCGCCGGATTTCCGGTGAAGCTGCGCCAGCTGTCGCGTTTCGTCAGCGCCGCCGAAGCGCGCGAAACCAAGGCGGCGCTGGCCGCGGGCGATGTCGATATCGTCATCGGCACGCATGCGCTGCTGGCCAAGGACATGGAGTTCCGCCAGCTCGGGCTGGTGGTCGTCGACGAGGAGCAGCATTTCGGCGTGGCGCACAAGGAGCGGCTGAAGGCGCTCAAATCCGACGTACATGTCTTGACGCTGACGGCGACGCCCATTCCGCGCACGCTGCAATTGGCGCTGTCGGGCGTTCGCGATCTGTCGCTGATCACCACCCCGCCGATCGACCGCCTGGCGGTACGCACCTTCGTCACGCCGTTCGACGCGCTGGTGATCCGCGAGGCACTGCTGCGCGAGCATTACCGTGGCGGGCAGAGTTTCTACGTTGCCCCGCGCATCGCGGACCTGCGTGACGCCGCGGAATTCCTAAAGACCGCCGTGCCGGAGGTGCGCGCGGCCGTCGCCCACGGCCAGATGGCCTCCAGCGCGCTCGAAGACGTGATGACCGCGTTCTACGACCGCAAGATCGACGTGCTGGTCTCCACCAACATCGTGGAATCCGGCCTCGACATCCCGACCGCCAACACGCTGGTGGTGCACCGCGCCGACATGTTCGGCCTGGCGCAGCTTTATCAACTGCGCGGGCGCATTGGCCGCGCCAAGCAGCGCGCCTACGCCTACCTCACGACGCCCGCCGACCGCAAGCCGACCGAAACCGCCGAGCGGCGGCTCGAGGTGCTGCAATCGCTCGACCAATTGGGCGCGGGATTCACCGTGGCGAGCCACGACATGGACATCCGCGGCGCGGGCAATCTGCTCGGCGAAGAACAGTCCGGCCATGTCAAGGAAGTTGGCATCGAATTGTACCAGGAGATGCTGGAAGAGGCCGTCTCGCAAATGCGCTTAGGCGAGGAGGAAGACATCGCCGAGCAATGGTCGCCGCAGATCAACATCGGCGCCGCCGTGCTCATTCCCGAAAGCTATGTGCCCGATCTCAACGTGCGCATGGCGCTCTACCGCCGGCTCGCCGGCATCGAAACGCGCGAGGAGATCGAGCGCTTCGCCGCCGAACTGATCGACCGTTTCGGCGCGTTGCCCGAAGAGGTGCGGCACTTGTTCGAGATCGTGGCGATCAAGCAGCTGTGCCGCGCCGCCTCGGTCGAACGCGTCGAGGCTGGGCCGAAAGGCGGCACCATCGCTTTCCGCAACAACCAATTCGCCAATCCGGTCGAGCTGGTGAATTTCATTTCCGCCCAGCACGGCACGATGAAGGTGCGCCCCGATCAGAAGATCGTCGTGGCGCGCGATTGGCCAACGCCCGAAGCTCGCCTCAAAGGCGTGCAGCAAGTGCTGGGGCAATTGGCGAAGCTAGCCACCGCTGCTTGACTAAACTCGCTTATCCCCCGGATGCACGACTGATTGGCGGAGAAGAGATGAATCTCCGCCAAGGGCTCGCGTTCACTGCGGCGTAGCCGGCACGCTAAGAAGTCCCCGCCCGCGCAACCATGCCGCGCAAAGGTCGGTCCAGGTGCCCGCCTCTCCCGGATCGTGCAAACCGAAGCCGTGCCCCGCGCCGTGGAAGATATGCAGCTCGGCGGGAACGCCCGCATCTTTCAGCGAATCCGCGAGACGGGTTGAAACCGTGTAAGGCACCTCGTCGTCGGCATCGCCGTGCATGATGAAAGCCGGCGGCATCGACGCATCGATGCGGTCATCGGTGTAATAGCGCTGGTACATCTTATACTTCTGCGCCTCAGGGCCGCCCTCCATCTTCGCAGGCGGCATTTCCAGCGCGGGATAACCGAGGATCATGAAATCCGGGCGCGCGCTCAACGCATCCGCATCGTCGACCGGATCGTAGACCTTGGTATCGTGATAGATGGCGAGCACGACACCGAGATGCCCGCCGGCCGAAAATCCCATCACGCCGATGCGGGACGCATCGACCGTGTGACCCGCGTGCGCCGACAAGATGCCAGAGCGGATCAGGCGCAGCGCCCGCTGCGCATCCTCTAACGGGACGTTGTAGCCCTGCGCATGGCCTTCGTCCGGCAAACGATATTTGAGGACATAGGCGTCCACCCCCAGTGTGTTCAGCCAGCGCGCCGCCGTCACCGGCGGATTGTCGAAATAAACGGCCCTGTAGGCGCCGGCCGGCAAGATGAGAACCGACGTTCCGTTGAACTTGGCGGCGTAGAAGGCCGTGAGCGTCGGCACTGAGATATGCCAGAACGCGCGATAGGTTTGCTTATCATAAAGGAAATAGTTCTCCTGCTGCGGCGCGTTTTCCGAACCGGGCGCGATGCCCGGCCAAAGACGGATCGTCGAGATGCCTGCCGTATCGGGATAGGATTGCGCATACGCAACGGCCGCGAGTCCGATCCAAAGGACTACGGCCCAAATGTTACGCATAAGCAATTTCATATCGGAGGCCCCCACGACCTGGACCATTCTACCATAGCTGGCTCAGCCGGATCTGTATCCCGCGGTCGCAGCGGTGCGCACCGTGGACCTTCTTGCCATCATCGGCTGCGGCGCGAGCAGGGAGCGATCTGAACGCGTGCGAACGGTTTGTCTGCCGTGGCTTTCGACGAAAGGCGGGATCGCGCCGTCTCCCAGCGCCGTTCCGCCTTTTGTTTCGTCAGGCCGCCGTCTTGTCCGGCTGATGCAGGCCCAGAATATTGCCGTCTGAGTCCTTGATGAAAGCCTGATAACCGACGCCGGGGATGGCCATCTTCGGCAGCGCGACGCTCGCGCCATGCGCCAGCGCCTTTTCCACGATCGCGTCGACCGATTCCACTTCGATCGAGCAGACGAAGGCGTTGACCGGCGCGCCGTCTTCCGGCTTTGGCCCGTGCCGCCGCATCAAACCGCCGCCGATACCGGCGCCCTCGCCGGAATCGATGAGCCAATAGTCGAACTGCGGCAGATGCTGGATCTTCCAGCCGAACACATCTGCGTAGAACGCCACGAGCTTCTCCGGCTCGCTGGCGTGGATTTCGAAATGAACCGGACGATGCATCGCGACCTCCGCGTCGAGGAATATGCCGAACAGGAACGTCCTAGAACAACGGCCTTCCCGTCGCGCTGGGGAAAGGCACGTTCATCAGTTTGGCGAGCGTCGGCGCGATGTCGCGCATGTCGATCTCGCCCAGCGATTTCTTCACCGGTACGCCCGGCCCGTCGATCAGGAAGGTGGCGCGCATCTCCTTGTGGTCGGGGAAATAGCCGTGCATGCCCTTCAGCGTCGACGCCGTCACCAGCGGTCCGGTAAGATCATGCCCCGGCTCCCAACCGATGTCGAAATCGACCCAGAACGACGGTTCGCGCCCGCCGCCGCGCGCCGCGATCTCGGTCTTGTCGATCACCTTGGCGATGCCGTTCGCCGGATCGGAAGCGAGCTTGGTCAGCAGCGCGGCGACTTTGTCCTTCAACGCCTGATCGTCGGGGCGGGCGAGCATGATGGCGGCAGAGCCGCCGGTGTCCCACGGCTCGGCGTCCCAGGCCACGATCTTGTGCTTGCCGGGGTCGAGGGTGACGAGGCCGGCATCGACGAAGGCCGACATCAGGTTCACGTCGCGCGACACCGGCGCGAAGCCGTGATCGGAGACGATGGCCACCACCGTGTCGGCCTGGATCTTGCGCGCCTCGGCTTCCATCAGGCCGACCGCCGCGTCGCAAGTCTCGATCGCCTGATGGGCCTCCGGCGAGCCGGGGCCGTACTCGTGCTGATAGTGATCGACGCTGACCAGATGCACCGTCATGAATTGCGGGAAGGTGAAGTCGATCAGCGCGGCGGCGAAGCGCGCCCGCGCCATGTCGCTTTCCGGCGTTTCGTTGTAAACGGCGGAGAGGGGGACGCCCGAGTCGTGCTCCAACCGCGTGATCAGGCCCGGCGTCGACAGGGCGCGCAGCAGCTTGAGGTCGTCTTGCGTGTAGGCGCGCCAATATTCGGGAATGTTGTAGTCGATGGCGTTGGTGCCCGCGCTCACCGGCCAGTCGATGCTGTCGACGATCTTGTGCTGGGCGTGCACCGCGTCCCACAAGGTCGGCACGCGGATGTCGCTCGCGTACCAATACCAGCCTTCATAGTTCTTCTTCAGCGGATCGAAAGTGGTGTTGGCGGTGATGCCGTGCAACGCGGGCGAAACGCCGGTGATCAGCGTGGTGTGGTTGGGATAGGTGATGGTCGGCAGTTCGTTCTTCACGCCGGTCGAATAAGCGCCGTCGCTGAGGAAGGCGCGCAGGTTCGGCACCTTCAGCCCGCGCTTTTGCGCTTCCAGAATGTCGCCGGGGCGCAGACCGTCGATGGAGATCATCAGCACCGGCGCCGCTTCGGCCGCCGCCGCGAGGAACATCGAAAGGATCAGGAAGAGAAGCGTCCGCCAAGCCATCGCACACACCATCAGATTCACCGGGCGCAATCTTTACCCCTTTTGTGACGGCTGGGTGTAGGGCTTTGACAAGCCGGGTGGCGCGTGTTCGACTGAAGGCGATGGATCGGCGCGGATTTCTCGCACTTTCCCTGTGCGCTTCCGGCGCGGCGCTGCTGCCGCAGGCCCGGGCGGAAGGCGCTTCTGCGGCGCGGCTGACGCTCAGGCCGCAGCGGACGGGCAATCCGTTGCCGGCGGACTTCATGGGCCTGAGCTACGAAACCGCCCAGTTGAACGACCCGCGCTTCTTCTCTCCTGCGAACACGCAGTTGGCGGAGTTCCTGAGGAAGCTGAGTCCTTCGGGCGTGTTGCGCATCGGCGGCAACACCGCCGAGTACGCGATGTGGACGCCGGTGGGCGGCAACACGGAAAGCTCCACCAGCGAAGCGGCAGGGCCCGACACCGGCACGCAAGCGCCGCGGCGAACCGCCGTGACACCTGAGGCCATCCGCAATCTGCGCGACTTCCTCGACGCGACGGGATGGTCGCTGCTCTACAGCCTCAATTTCGGCAGCGAAAGCCCCGCGGTGATGGCCGAGGTCGCCGCTTACGTCGTCGACACCATCGGGCCGAAGCTCGAGGTGCTGCAGTTCGGCAATGAGCCTGATCTATTCATGCGCAACGGCGTGCGCAAGCCTGATTACGGCTACGCGCAATTCGCCGCCGAATGGGCGCGTGCCTATCACGTCGTGCGGAGGCGCGTACCTCACGCCGCGATCGCCGGACCCGACACCGCCGATCGCAACGACTGGCTGGTGCCGTTCGCGCGGCAGTTCAAGCGCGAGGCCGCGTTTCTCACCCACCATTATTACGCCGAAGGCCCGCCCAGCGATCCCGCGATGACCATCGCCCATCTGCTCGATCCGACGAACCCGCGGCTGGTCGATCTGCTCAAGGGCATTGCCGAGGCGCGGCAGGCGAGCGGCTTGGCGTTGCGCCTGGCGGAAGGCAATTCCTGTTACGGCGGCGGCAAACCCGGCGTCAGCGATACCTTCGCTTCGGCGCTGTGGGGCGCGGATTTGATGTATCAGCTGGCCGCGGCCGGCGCTTGCGGCGTCAATTTCCATGGCGGCGGCTACGGCTGGTATTCGCCGATCGTCGGCACGCCGGCGAACGGCTTCCTCGCACGGCCGCTCTACTACGGCATGTTGATGTTCGCCGAAGGCGGGGCGGGAGCGCTGATCGACTCGACGCTCGACGCCGCGGACCCGCTGCTCACCGCTTACGGCCTCAAGACCGCCGACGGCACGGTGAAGACCGCGCTCTTCAACAAGAACGCGGAGCGCAGCGTGACGCTGACGATCGAAGCGGGCATGGCCGCGACGAAAGCGAGCGTGCTGCGGCTTTGGGCGCCGCGGCTCGACGACACCGCCGACACGAGCTTCGGCGGCGCACCGGTCGGCGCGGACGGCGTCTGGACGCCAGCGGTCGTCGAAACGCTTGTCGCGCAGAACGGAACGGTCAGCGTCGCTCTGCCGAAAGCCAGCGCCGCGCTGGTGAGATTTGCAACGGTGTGAGTTTCGTTTTTTTGGTTTGCCGCGAGCTTGTCATGAAGGCCTCTTAGGCCACCCAATTTTGGAAACCATCTTGTTTAATGACATCCGCCAAGATCGTTTCTGAGTGGTTGATGTCTGTCTGCCCGCCAAATGCCCCATTGCCGCGAAATGGCCTGCCAAGACGTTAGCGTCACTCCGAATCTGATTTATTCTGCTCAAAATACTTTGACGAAAGTTATCTGCTCCAAAAGCCCCTCCTGCCTGCTCCATATCGAAATTATGGTCCGCTATCTTCTGACGTAGTGCTGCGAGCTCCTGAAGGAGTGTTGATGGAACCGAAGACATGATCTCCCAGTCATTTAGAATTTCGGGTAGGACCAACGTCATTTTGCGGCGCGTTTCGTCATTCACGTTTGCATTCGCCGCAATTGTCACTCTGATGGTCCCCTCGGCCTGTCTCGCCCGACGCGAGATTGTCTGAAAATCTGCAAGCAATATTGACCCTAGCAATTGTTGCCGACGGTTGGTTTGTTCGATGTCGCGCTTGTTCTGCACCCTAAATGGAAGCTGGGCTGCCCATAGGATCGCAATTGCTCCAATTATCGCCGCTGCGATGGCCAGAGTTCCGGAGGCAAGTGTTTGGAAATCGAAAATGCACTTTAGTGCAGTTGTGCAAATATCGTTCATATCGGCTGTCCCACGTTCACCCGAACTCCATAATCGTCCCGCTCCCCGCCGCGATGCGTTCGGCGAGCATCGGGCATTCGGGGATCATGCGCTCCATCCAATAGCGCGCGCACATCAGCTTGTCCTTGTAGAACTGTGCGTTCACCGGCGCGCCCGCCAGCTTTGCTTGCGCCAGCTTCGCCATGCGCGCCCACATCCAGCCGACGACGACGATCCCCATCAGGCGCAGGTAATCGGTCGCCGCCGCGCCCGCATCATCGGGATTGGCGCGCCCGTGCTGCGCCAGCCACAGTGTCGCTTGCTGTAGGCAATCAAGCCCGCGCTTCACCGGCTTCGCGAACGGCGCCAGCGCCTCGCCGTCGTTTTCCGTCAGCCAGCCGGAGAGCAAGCCGAATAGCGCCAGCGGCGCGGCGCCGCCTTTGCGCCCAAGCTTGCGGCCGACCAAATCCATCGCCTGCACGCCGTTGGCGCCTTCGTAAATCTGGTAGATGCGGCCGTCGCGTACGAATTGCTCGGCGCCGTTGTCGCGGATGTAGCCGTGCCCGCCATAGCATTGCATCGCCAAATTCGCGGCCTCGAAACCCATGTCGGTGAAGAACGCCTTGATCACCGGCGTCATCAGATCGGCCAGAAGGCCCGCCGCGTCGGCCTCGGGCCGGCCCGAACGCGCGACGGCCATGTTCAAGTTCGTCCACATCGCCACGGCGCGCGCCCCTTCGACGAAGGCGCGGCAATGCAACAGCATCCGTTTGATGTCGGGATGCACGATCAGAAGATCGGCGGGCTGGTCGGGCTCTTTGGGGCCGCTCAGCGCGTGACCGGCGCGGCGGTCGTGCGCGTAAGCCATGCCGTTTTGATACGCCACTTCGCCGATCGCGATACCTTGCACGCCGACGCCGAGCCGCGCCGCGTTCATCATGCCGAACATGCCCGCCATGCCGGCGGAAGCCGAACGCTTCTCGCCGGGCTCCGGTTTCGGTCCCAGCCGCCAGGCCACCGCGTCGTCGAAATTGAGCACGCAGGTCGCCTGGCCCTTGATGCCCATCTTCTTCTCGATGCCGCCGGTCATCACGCCGTTGCGCGCGCCCATCTTGCCGTCTTGGGCAACGAGAAATTTCGGAACCATGAAAAAATTCACGGTGGAAAGACTGTCCTGAAGCTGGCCGTTCGCATCAGGAATTTTTGCGATCACCATGTGGATGATGTTGTCGGTCAGGTCCTGATCGCCGCCGGAAATGAAAATCTTGGTGCCGTTCATGCGATACGTGCCGTCAGGCTGTTCCACCGCGCGCGTCTTCATCAGGCGCAGATCGGTGCCGCAACCGGGCTCGGTCAGGCACATGGTTCCCGCCCATTCGCCCGAGACCATTTTCGGAACGACGTGCTGCTTCATCCAATCCTCGCCGCTGGCGATCAGCGCGGCGTAGGCGGCGCTGGTCAGTCCGGGATACATCGAGAAGGATTGGTTGGCCGCTTGCGCCATCTCGGCGACCGCCATCGCCACGGTGACCGGCAGGCCCGCGCCGCCGAATTCCACCGGCGCCGCCAGCCCGCCCCAACCCGCTTCGCGATAGGCCGCATAGGCTTCCTTGAAGCCCTTGGGCGTGCGCACCACGCCGTTCTCGAAATGGCAGCCTTCCTCGTCGCCGGACTGATTGAGCGGCTGCAGCACTTCCTCGCAGAACTTGCCGGCATTGACGAGGATGTCGTCGATCAGCTCGGCCGACACGTCGGCAAAGCCGGGCAGGTCGGTTTGCTTTTCCACTTCCAGCAATTCGTGCAGAACGAAGCGGTAATCGTCGATAGGTGCGCGATAGACGGGCATGGGCGAATCCCGTTGGGCTTCGCGCCTTATCTAAGGCGGTTTCGCCGGCCTGTCGATGTTTCCCCAGCGGGAGAAAAAAAGCGCCGGGCAAGCCCGGCGCTTCTCAGAAGGTTACGAGGATCAGATCAGATCGCGCAACGTCAGCTTGACGTCCTTGACCGCCGCGCCGTCCTTGATCGTGAAACGCACGACCGTGCCGGGCGGCTCGTCGCGCAGACGCTGGCGCAGATCGTAGAGATGGATCTTGTCCGTCGATACTCCGTCGACCGCGACGATGACGTCGCCGTTCTTGAGACCGGCCTCGGCGGCGGGCGCGCCTTGGGTCACGTCGACGATCTCGAAGCCTTGCGCCGCCTGGTTGAACCACATGCCGGCGCGGTCGAAGGTTCCGGTGTCGGCGACCGGCCCGGGCAGCGGCTTCAGGTACATCATCTGATGGTCGTAATCGAAGGTGACGACGAAGCGCTTCAGGATGCCGCCGCCGACATTGCCTTGATAATCGGTGCCGGAGAAGGCGCCTTTACCCTGCGTCGAAAGGGAGGTGACGACACCGTCGATCTCGATCGGACCGAGCGTCATCGTCTTGCCTCGCGTGACATAGCCGATCGACGGCCCGCCGACGCCCCAGCCGTCGACCGTGTCGACGCCCTTGGAATGCTTGGCGCGCAACCCGTTCTGTTCGGCGAACGGTTTGGTCAGCGTCAATTCGGAACGCGAGCCGGTGTCGATGTCGTATTTCGCCGGCAAACCTTCGAAGGTGCCCATGACCTCTGGAATGGAGTCGTTAAAGGTGAAGGGGATCGGCGTTCCGGCGTCCTTGGGATCGAAATGCTTGGGATCGATCAGGGTGATCGTCTTGCTGCCGTAGTCGATCCGCGTGACGAAACGACGGAAGGTCTCGTAGCCGACCATGCCCGGCAACGGTTCGCCCTCGATGGTGCCGAGCGTATCCAGCGGCAAAGCGATGAAGAGCTGGTTTTTCACCACGGCGTTGCCGACTTGTAATTCGTCGACATGGGTGAAGCCGCCTTCCATCACGCCTTCGCCGGCACCGGTGCCCGGGAGCTTGCCTTCCATCTTGAGGCCGAGCTGCGTCGCCAAAGTCGGGCTGACGAGGTTGTGCCCGCCGGTGTCGAAGATGAAGACGAAAGGCCCTTTGCCGAGCAACTTGGCCTCACCGTAGATGTGGTTGTTGATGAGTTGGATCGGGATCGTCGTCTGCGGTGCGCCGCCGACGATCGAGAAATCCGTCACCTGTATTTTGGGCGGCGCGAAGGTGTCGCCGGGCAGCGGCCCCAGGAACGCCGCCTTTGTCGTCGTCACCGTCTGCAGATATTTCTCGCCCACGCCCTGGTCGATGACGGTCTTGAAGGGCAGCATCACGCCGTCGACCGCGCGGTAGTCCGAGAGCGTGGTGGTGACGGTCTGCGGCCCTTGTTGCTCGACGGTCTTCACCAACAGATGCGTCTGGTCGTCGAACCAGGCGTCGAACACCTTGCCGCCTTTCGGCGTGACGGTGAGGACTTGGCAGGTGCTCGTGCCGCAAGGCTTGTCGCCGTCGCCGACGATGACGGCGCCGCCGCGATCGACATGCCACCACCCGCCGGAGTCCCGATAGGCCTCGTTGACGGCCAGCACTTTGGCGTCGCCGCCTTGTTGCAGCGTGACCGTGCCCGATAGGTCCTTTTGCCACGGGATGGTGCCGTCGTAGCCTTGCGCGCCACTGGTTTGGCCTAGGCTGAAATCGCTTTCCGAGCGCCCGTCGCGCAGATCGACGATGGCATGGGCCTTGCCGGTGAGGCCGTAGGCGACAACGTCCGCCTGGCTTTCGAGCGTGACTTTGTCGTCCCACGCCTTGCCGCCGCTTGCGGCCTTATAGGCGTCCAGAATGTCACCGGGCCCCGCCCAAGCGAGCGGCGAACAAGCTATAGTCGCCGCGAAGCTCGCGGCGAAGAAGATCGTCTTGCGCATGGTTTCTCCCCTGAAGGTTGCTCCAAAAATGGGCCGTGTCCACTACTGCGGCAATATGCAACCGATGCATAACCGACTTGCCTCAATTTTCTGTGTTCTGTCCATCCTGGCACAGCCCGTGTTTGCCGCGCCGCAGCGTATTGTTTCGACGAATTTATGCACCGACGAATACGTCTTCCGCCTGGTGCCGCGCAATCATATTGCGGCCTTGTCGTTCGAGGCGACGGACCGCCATCCCGTCGTCTCCACCATCGCCGATGTGGCGCGCGGCATGGCGACGATCCATCCCTCGGGCGAGACGGTGCTGGCGCTCAAGCCCGATCTCGTTGTGATGTATCAAGGCACCATGCCGTTGTTGCGCAACGATCTGAAACGGCTTGGCGTTGCGCTGCTCGACGTGCCATGGGCGAATTCGCTCGCCGACATCCGCACAATCACGATAATGCTGGGCCGCAAGCTCGGCGCGCCGGACAAGGCCGAAGCGATGCTCGCCGAAATGGACCGCAAGATCGCCGCCGCACGCGCCCGCGCGCCCCATCCGCCGGTGCGCGCGATTCTTTACGCGCCAAACGGCTATGCCGAGACCGACGCGGTGAGCGAGGAGATCATGGCGCTTTCGGGCGTCGTCGATGCGGCGCCCGCAGGCCAGCTGACGCGCCGCGGCACGCTGCCGCTTGAAGCGCTGATCGCCGCCGCACCGGAGCTTTTGATCCTGGGCAGCGACGTGGGCGGCTCGCGTGCCGAGGCCATCTTGCATCATCCGGCGCTGAGGGCTCTCGCCGGGCGCACCACGATCGTGCGCGCCTCGCTCTTGCCGCTGTCGTGCCCCGGTCCGTGGTCGCTCGACGCGGCGAAAACCTTCGGCGATCTCGCTCGCAAGTCGCGCGTGCTTGCGAAGCGACGGCTATCGAACTAAGACTCTTGCGACGCGACGGCTGAGGGAACGGCGGGTGGAAATCCCGCGGCTGCCCCCGCAACTGTAAGCGGCGCAAGACGCCCTCGAACGCCACTGGGCAACCGGGAAGGCGAGGGCGGATGCCGCAAGCCAGGAGACCTGCCGGCGCGTGTCGTCCACCGCGCGGCCGGGGTGCGCCGCGGGAAGCGCCGCGGGTGCGGCGAAAGCGGCGACAACGGGGCCGCGATGGACGACACGACCGTTTCATCTTTGCATGGCGTCGATCGCGGTTATGCGCGCACGCTGCTCGCGCTCGCGGCGTTAACGGCCGCGTTCGTCTGCTGGTCGTTCCTGCTCGGGCCATCGCACCTGTCGCCGCAAGCGCTGGTCAAAGGCCTGTTCGACGGGCAAGGCATGGCGGGTATCATCGCGCGCGAGATCCGCTTGCCGCGCGCGCTGCTGGCGTTGGTGGTGGGCGCGGCGCTGGGCGGCAGCGGCGCCGCGTTGCAAGGCTTATTCGCCAATCCGCTTGCCTCGCCCGATGTCACGGGCGTCAGTTCGGCCGCCGGCCTCGGCGCGGTGATCGCGATGTATTTCGGCTTGGCGGGATTGCATCCCTTGGCCTTGCCGGCGATGGCGATCGCCGGCGCGCTGATCGCCGCGGTCATCCTTTACGCCTTGTCGCGTGCCGGCGCCGGCATGGTGTCGCTGGTGCTGGCGGGCGTTGCGGTGTCGAGCTTCGCCACGGCGCTGACGGCGCTGGCGCTCAGCTTCGCCGCCAATCCTTATGCGATGAGCGAGATGGTGTTGTGGATGATGGGCTCGCTCAAGGATCGCACGCTCGCCGACCTCGCTTACGCCTTGCCGCTGGTCGCCGCCGGGCTGTTGTTGCTGGCCTCGACGGCGCGCGGGCTCGACGCGCTGACGCTGGGCGAGGAAGCGGCGCACAGCCTCGGCATCAGCATCGTCGCGACGCGCGGGCGCGTGGTGTTGGGCGTGGCGCTGGCGGTGGGCGCGGCGACGGCGGCCACCGGCGCGATCGGCTTCGTCGGCCTCGTGGTGCCGCATCTGTTGCGGCCGTTCGTCGGCTACAGCCCGTCGCGCTTGATCTTGCCATCCGCGCTCGGCGGCGCGGCGCTGGTCGCGGCGGCGGACGTGGCGCTGCGCCTTATCACGCCCGACGGTCAGCTTCTGCTCGGCGTCGTCACCGCGCTGCTCGGCGCGCCGTTCTTCTTCTGGCTGATCCTGAAGCTGAGGCGCGAGCCGTGAGCGCGCTCGAATTCGACGCCGTCACGATCCGCTACGGCGCGCGCGCGGCGCTCGCCGGCGTGTCGGCGTCGTTCGCAGCGGGGAAAGTGACGGGCATCGTCGGCCCCAACGGCGCCGGCAAGACGACGCTGTTGCGCGCCGCCATCGCGCTCTTACCGCCGGCTGCGGGATCGATCCGTGTACAGAGCAAGCCGTTGTCCGCATGGCCGCGCGAGGCGCTGGCCCGCGCGCTGGCTTATCTGCCGCAAGGCGGCGGCGCGCGCTGGCCGCTGACGGCGCTGCAAGTGGCGATGCTCGGCCGGCTGCCGCATCGGCCTGCTTTCGCGTCGCCCGGCCCGCGCGATCTTGCGGCGGCGGAGGAAGCGCTGGCGCGTTGCGACGCCTCAACGTTCGCCGCCCGCCGCATGGATGCGCTGTCGGCGGGCGAGCGCGCGCGCGTGTTGCTCGCCCGCGCGCTGGCCGTTGGCGCGCCGGTGTTGCTGGCCGACGAACCGGCGGCGTTCCTCGATCCCGCCCATCAGTTGCGGCTGATGGAAGTGCTGCGCGAAGAGGCCGGGCGCGGCGCGGCGGTGGTGGTGACGCTGCACGATCTGCCGCTGGCGGCGCGCGCTTGCGACGAAATCCTGGTGCTGCACCAAGGCGCCGTCGCCGCAAACGGCAAGCCGGCCGAGGCCTTGTCCGACGCGGTGCTGGCGCGCGTTTTCGCCATCGCGGCGAATCGCTTCGTCGATCCCCAAGGCGGGGAAACACTCGCCGCGTTCCGCCGTTTGTAAAAGACGAATCGCGACTTCCTCTCCCGGTTGTGCTATGCGGCGAGCGCGGCCGACGGAGGACGACTATGAAACGCAGCTTCTTGATGCTTGGATTGCTGTTGGCGAGCGCGCCCGCGTGCGCCGCGCCCGTGAACTTGCCGCTCGACGAACCGACGACGGTGAACGGCATCGTTGCGGTATGCACCGGCATCGGCTCGGACGCGCGCCAGAACCCGGCGTGGAACGCCTATCCGCTGAAAGTGCTGGTGGCTGGCAAGGGCGGGCAATATCTCGGCGACGAAGTGGTTGCGATCAGCCAAGGCGGGCATGAGCTGCTCAGCGTGGACTGCGGCGGGCCGTGGCTGCTGTTCAAGCTGGCGCCGGGCACTTATCGCGTGACGGCCGAAAGCGCCGGCGTCAAGGCCGAGTCGAACGCGCACGTTCCCGCGAGCGGACAAGGGCGCATCATCCTGCGCTTCCCCGACCAAGGCGGCACGATCAGCCCGCAGCACGACGAGAAGGCGGCGACGGGGGAGTGAGGCTATCGCCAGTGGCGTTTGCGCCAACATACCGGATTGGAGGATGTTTAGCGGGTCAGAAGCAGGGGGGCGGCTTGCCAGAACAGGAAAAGCCCGGCAGCAATAAACCCGATTGCCCAAAAGCCGCGCCACCCGGTGTCCCCGATGGTAAGCCCCTCGCGAGCGGCAACGGCAATCCACAGATAGGCCCCGCCGAACAGGGCTACACCGATCCAAAGAAGACACCAGCCGACAAACCTTGGTGGCGGAAAATACGATGGATGGAGGTCATTAACGCCTTTTCCGCGATTGTAATGGCTGTCGCGACTGTTTTCATGGCTATCATCGCTAGCAACACTCAAGATATTCAGGTTGCTATCGGAACAATCGCCAAGCTCGCTGATCAAACCAAGCGGCAGGCCGACAATTCTGATGCTGAAGTCAAAACTCTGGCCGGCGAATTTGGGGAAATGCAGAAACAGACCAGGTATTTCCAAACTTCTGCTACTGCCGCCCAAGGCCAACTGCGGGAAATGAGGAATGAGCAGCGACCCATTGTTGACGTTGCCACGATAGAAAGCATCGCGCCGCTTCAAACTGATCCCGTTATTGGCATGATTGTAAGTTTCAATGTGGTCAACAGTGGGAAGAGCGTGGCAATTCTCGCTTACCCACATGCCAAGCTTATTCTCGGCCTCAATATAGATGTCCTGAAAAGAGAAAAAGAGGCCTGCCTCGCACCGGTCAAGAACGCGGCCGGAAATACTAGGACTGGGTTTAACATTAGAGCCGGCGCTACCATGCCGATCAGCGCAGGATATGCTCTGACGGCTGAAGAAACCAAAGCTTGGAAAAACAAGCCCGAGGCGCGAACGTACTTGGTTGGATGTATCAGCTATATGTTCGATGGGAAGCACCACCACAGTCCATTCGTTGAAGAAGTCGATAGGAGTGACGCCACCGCTCCAGACGGTTGGCGTCCCATCAATCCCAATACAGATAAAGTCGATAAAGGCGGGTTGGTTTTCCTTATCCCACCCTGGTACACCGCTGAACCAGATTAACGCGGCCATCGCCGCTCGGAGCCACACGGCCCTAACTCCAGGGCACCTCCCATGATCTAGTCATGGCGCACTCCCGCGCCATGAGTGTGTTTCGGACAGATTCCGCGCTGCGCTTGGGTTTTGTCCTTTTGCGCCAACATATCGGAAAAGCTGGCGACCCCGAGAGGATTCGAACCTCCGACCTATGGTTTAGGAAACCAGCGCTCTATCCTGCTGAGCTACGGGGTCGCGGGCCGGAACATAGTGTCCGGCTGCGGCGCCTGTCGAGTGGCGCGCCGGCCGCCGCCGTCCTATCATCCGGCCACCGGCACCGTCTGCCTGTTGGACCAGAGGGGGGTATTAGCCATGAATCTGCGATTGCCGACCGTCCTTGCCGCCGCCGTTTTGGCTTGCTTCGCCGCTCGCGCCCAGTCCGAGGACGGGACGGCCGCTGCGCTGGCCAGGTGCGCGGCCATCGCCGACGCCAGCGCGCGCTTGCAGTGCTATGACCAGCTCTCGTCTGGCGTGAAGCCATCGCCGGCGACCACTGCGCAACCGGTCGCGCCGCCGCAGCCTTCGCCGTTCACGCCGGTCGGCACGACGCAAGCGCCGGCCGCGCCGTCTCCGCCGGTCGGTACGGTGCAGCAGCCAGCCGCGCCGTCTCCGGCAGTCGGCACGGCGCAGCAACCAGCCGCGCCGCCCCCGGCGGTCGGCGCTGCGCTCCCCCAAAATCAGACGACGCCGCAGCAGTTCGGCAGCGAACAGCTTCCCTCTCAGCCAACCTCCGGCGGCGAGTCAGCGCCTCAGGAACTGGACAGCATCACCGCCAAGGTCGCGTCGTTCTCGTACGGAATTTTCGGCGGCTTCACCGTGGTTCTCGACAACGGCCAGGTCTGGCGCGAGCTTCCCGGCGACACCAGCCGGGTGCGGTTCAGCAAGAGCAGCAAGGATGAGGTGACCATCTCGCGCGGCGTCTTTGGCTCGTACAATCTGGTGGTTGCCGGCGAAAACGGCCTTTACAAGGTACAGCGCCTCAAGTGAGGCCGGCGCGCCGCTAAGCGAACGCGACGGCGTAGATCGGCGGCAGGCGCGCGGGCGCCATGCTCCAACCGTCGCCGCCGTCGTTCGAGAACCACAGCCCGCCGGTGGTCGAGCCCATCGCCAGCCGCTCGCCGCTTTCGTCCACCGCCAAACCGTGGCGATAGATCAGATCGTAGGCGTGTTCGCCCGGTAGCCCTTCGCCGATGGTCTCGAAACTCTTGCCGCCGTCGCGCGTGCGGTTGACGACGACGCGTCCGTTCATCGGCGCGCGCCGCATGTCGGAATCGGCGGGCGCGAACCAAGCCGTGCCCGGCTCGCCAGGATGGGCGGCGACCGCGAAACCGAAATTGGAGATCGGCGGGTGCATTTCTTGCCAATGTGCGCCGCCGTCTTCGCTGCGGAAGGTGCCGTTGTGATGTTGGATCCACATCACGTCCGGCGCGGCCTCGCAGCGCGCCACGCAATGCGGGTCTTGGATCGCGGCGTCGTATTTCTGCTCGGGCGGGGTATAGACGGCATAGAGCCCGTTGGTGCGCGTCGCCCAGCTCGCGCCCGCATCCTTGGTTTCCCACACGCCGCCGCAAGAAAGTCCGACGGTCAGGTGCCGGCTGTCGCGCGGATCGCGCAGGATGGAATGGATGCCCGCTTCGTCATAGCCGCCGCCGAACCAGCGCGTGCGGTCGGGCACGTTCCACAGCGCGTCGACCAGTTTCCAGCTCGCGCCCTTGTCTTCGGAGCGGAACAGGCCCGCCGGAATGCCGCCGGCCCAGATCACGCCAGGCTCGTCCGCGCCGCCCGCGGCCAGTGCCCAGATTTGCTTCAGCGTCGGCTTGCCGTCGGTTTCCGCGGGAAAAGCGGGCGCAGCAACTTCAGTCCAGGTCGCGCCGCCGTCGTCGGAGCGATGCAGCTTGGGACCGAAATGTCCGAGCCGCAGCGCCGCGTAGAGCGCGCCGTCGCGCGGATCGTGCAGCGCCAGCGTCACCGGCTCGCCGGCGAAATGGCTCGCGGCTACCGCCCAGTACTGGCCGGATTTGGTGAAGAGGAACAATCCTTTGCGTGTGGAAATCAGGGCGCGATCGGCCATGTCATCCTCCCGAAAGAGCCTGCATGACATAGATTTCGGCGCCTTCGCGCAAGGGCTCTTGCAACGCATTATCGTTTGGAAGGCGCACGCCGTCCAAGAAAACGCAGACATGCTGGCGCAGCGCGCCTTGCTCATCGAGCACATAACCTTCGGCCTGAGGATTCTCGGCGAAAACCGCCGCGAGCGCTTCGCCCACGGTTTGCCCGGCGGCCTCGACCGGCGAAGCGGCCACAACCGCCCGCAGCCGCGCCGTGAAATAGACCTGCGCCATGGCTATGGGCCTTTGTTCAGCCAGGCCTGCCAGAGCAGATCGACGTCCTCGCCATGTAGCTTCCACCAGCCGTCGTCGATGGCGAAAGCGCCGGCGAAGCGGCCGGGCGCGGTCGGCTCGTAAGGCGTCATGGCGATCTTCAGCTCCGGGTTTTCGCCGACCAGCGGCCAGGCCGAGCGCCGCGCCGGTCCGTAAGGCACCCAGTCGGCCACGCCCGCCAGCGCCTCTGCGCCGGTGGCGAAGCGCAGGAAATCCATCGCCAGCGCGCGCTTGGGATCGCCCTTGGGAATGCCGAAGACGTCGAGCTCGTACAATTGTCCGTCCCAGATCGTGCCGAGCATATGGCCGCTGGTTTCGGTGTCGAAGACGTCGCCGTTGAGGATGCTCGCCATGGCGGCGCGCCCGTCCGCCAGCATTTTCGCGGGCGGATCGTCCTCGGACCACCACACCAGCGCGCCTTTCAGCGTGTCGAGTTTGGCGAGCGCGCGCTGCACGCCCTCCGGCGTCGAAAGCGTGTCGTAGACCGCGCCCGGCGCAACGCCGTCGGCGAGCAGCGCCAGTTCGAAATTGAACTTGGCCGATTTGCGCAGCGCGCGCGGGCCGGGGAATTTCTTCAGATCGAAAAAATCGGCGGGCGTTTCCGGCTGCTCGCCGGCGAAGCGGTGCGGATCGTAGGCGATGATCTGGCTGTAGACCACGCTTCCGACCCAGCAGGGCCCGAGCGCGCCCGGCACGAAGTCGCGCGCGGCCGGCGTGCCGTCGCCGCTCGGCGGCAATTGGGAGGCATGGATCGGCTCCAGCAAACCGGCGCGGCACGCCTCCACTGCGTCCGGCAATTCGAGGTCGATCACGTCCCAGGCGTAGGTTTTCGTCGCGACTTGGCGGGCGAGCTCGCTGGTGCCGCCGTCGTAATCGGCGATGCGCGCATCGGCGCCGCTGCGCTCGGCAAAGGGCTGGAGCAGCGCGCTCTCCTGGGCGTGGCCGTAAGAGCCTGCCCAGCTTGCCAACGTCAGCACCGGGGCATGCCGCGTCGCGGAGAGATAAAAATAGAAGCCCGTCAGCAGAACGGCTACCGCCGCGATGCCCAAAATCCCGATCCAGCGTTTCATGATTGACCTCAATGAATGCCCAGCATGTTCTTCAGGGCGTCGCCCAGACTCTTCTTTTTCTTCTTGGGTTCTTGCGGGTTTTGATCTTGCGATTTCGGCTTGGTGAACAGGCCTTTGAACGGCGCGCGGCCGTGTTCAAGATTCTGGATCACGCCGTTGGCGATGCCGCTGAGATCGGGCTGATAGCTCACATGATCCCACGATCCCTTGACGCGGAACGGGATGCCGAAGCCGACGCCTTTGACGCTCGCCTTGGGTACGAGCCGGAGGTCGAGCGCGCGTCCGCCGATATCGACGATGCCCGCGCCGGTCATCGATAACAACGCGCCTGTAAGGTGGAAATCGTGCGTGGCGAGCACGCCGTGCGCGATCGCGAAGCTGCCTCCGAGCGCGTTGAAATCGGTGCCGGCGATGTCGCCCGTGGTGCGCTCGCCGAGCAGCGTGGCGATGGTGCGCGCCACTTCTCCGAGATCGACGCCTCTGATGTGGCCGGGGCCGACGGCGGTGGAACCCTTGCCGGCCAGCGTATGCATCACGTCGAAGGCGCTGTCGCCTTGCGCCGAGACATCGAGCTTTAGGGCGCCCGTGCCATGGATGCGATCGACGCCGAGCGTGTCTTCGAGGAACGGCAAGATCGCGATGCGGTCGAATTGCAGCGCGGTGTGGAATTGGGGTACGGGCCCGTTCCCGTCGATCGTGAGAGTCGCGCGCCCCGTGCCGCCGTACAGCGAGACGGGATCGAGCCGCGCGGTCATCAGCCCGTCTTTCAGCGATAGACTGAGCGTCGTGTTGCCGAGATGCAGGTTGCGCAGCCGCAGCGAACCCACATGCAGCGCCAAAATGGCATTCGCCTCTTTGAGTAGGGAGAGATTGATAGGCTCCAGGCTCCAGCCATTGCCGGCAGGGTGTGCGCCGGTTCCTTTATGGGCCGTCGCCAGATAGGGATTGAGGTCAAGGCGGTCGACGGCCAACGTGCCATACAGAAACGGTACTTTGCCCGATGTGTTGACGCCCAGATCGCCCGTGATCGTGGCATGGTCGAGCACCAGCTTGAGCGGCGACAAGGACGTCAGCTTGTTCTTCGACCACAGATTGGTTTCGAGCGAAAGCGCGGTGAAGCCGGCGCCTTCGGGCAGCTTCGTGCCGAGCCAGGCGGAGGCGGCGCGCAGATGCTCGCTGTCGCATTTGAGCGTGCCGCTGATGCCGCCGTCGGCCGCCATAAGGCCGTTGAAGCTCGCCTGCATCAAATCGGAGGTCAGCGACAGGTCGAGCAAGGTCGGCGCGTTGCCGAGCAGCGACTTGATGGTGGTGAGCCTGGCGTCGAAATCCACGCGCCGCCCGCCGAGCATCAGATTGCCGTCGACCGCGACCGGCAGGTCCAGCCGCGTGATCGCGACACTGGCGTTGACGTGCTCGAAGGCGCGGCTGGTGTGCGACTTGGCGTTGACATAGCTGATCTCGCCGTCGCTGATCTTGATGCCCGAGAAGCGCGTGTCCAAGGGCAACGTCACCGCGCCGCCCGGCGTTCCGCGTTGATGCTTGCCGATCATCCAGTTGGCTTGGCCGGCTTGATCCACTTCGAGGGCGATGACCGGCTTGTCCAGCACGATCTGGTCCACTTCGACGCGCCCCATCAACAGCGGCCAGAAATGGACGTCCAAGCGGATGTCGCCGACGCTCGCCATGGCGGTGGCATGGCCGCCTTGCATGTTGGCGAACGTTACCTTCTCGGCCTTGAAGCCGAATTGCGGGAACAACGTGAGCCGCAGCGGGCCTTCGATATGCAAAGCGCGGCCGGTGGCCTCGCCGACGGCCGCCTCGATACGGTCGCGATAGGCGCCCGTCGGCACCACGAAGGGCAGGGCCACGGCGAGCCCCGCCACCACGGCGAGGGCGATCAGCCCATAGCGCAGCGTGCCGGAACGCAACCAGCCGGAATGCAGATATTTGTTCAGGTATTTGTTCAGGAATTCGTTCATGGTCGCGATCATACAAAGGCGCGGGCCGGGCGCCAGCCGGGGGCGCGCGACATCTTGCATTTGCGGGTCTCGAATCCTAGGTTCCGGCCCCTGTGCAGCCGTAGCTCAGCTGGCTAGAGCGCCGGATTGTGGATCCGGAGGTCCGTGGTTCGACCCCACGCGGCTGTACCAATTCCATCCCTACGAACTTCTCTGAGCGGCACCGGTCGTTGACGCATCACTGGCTCTGCGCCAGGCCCAAGGGCGCGGGCGGCGCGAGATAACCGTAGCCGAAGATCGGATTGCGCCCCGGCGGCCCGAGATCGACGGCGGCGCGTTCGAGCAACGTCCAGGCCCGTGCGGCTTCTGCCGGATCGGGTTTGTCCATCAAAAGGGCAAAGCGCGCGGCCACGACGGGCGCGGCGAAAGAGGTGCCGGTGACATTGCGGTATCCGCCGTGCAAGACGGCAGCGCGGACGTCCACGCCGCGCGCCGCGAACGCCACGTCGGCGCCCTGGTTGGCGTCGAGCTGAATGGCGCGATGCGCGTCCACCGAGGTCACGCCGACCACGCCCGGATAACCGGCCGGATAGCGAATGCCGGCCGCCGGTCCGTCGTTGCCGACCGCGGCGACCAGGATATGGCCGCGCTTAACGAACGCCGTGGTCGCCGCCGCGAGCAACAGGTTTGGCGGCCCGGCGAGGCTGATATTGACGACCGGCACGCCTTTCTCGGCTTCCCAAGCAAGCGCGCGCGCGATCGCATCGGCGCTGCCGCCGCTTGCCGCCCCGCCGTAAACGTCGGCGGCGTAGAGCGTGGCGCCGCCGAGCGCGCCGTGGAAATCGCCGTCTTGGCCGACCAGAAGCGACGCGACCGCGGTGCCATGCTCCGTAGGCGGACCATCGCCGTTGCCGGCAAAGGTTTTCCTCTCGATGGCGGCATCGAAGAGGGCCGGATGGCGGCGATCGACGCCGGCATCGATCATGCCGATGCGCGCGACGCCGCTCGCCGAAGCGCCGCCGTTCGAGGTCGCGGCCTCGGCGCCGCCGCCGCTCGGGTCGTAGATATGGTTGTAATCGTAAGTACCGGAAGGATCGGCCTTGCGCAGCATTGCCAGCGCGTCGGTCACGCTCATGCCGTCGGGCGCGCGCAACACCACCACCGACAATCCCAGCGACGGCATGGTTTCCTGCCGGATGGTTTCGAAGTCGAGCCGTTTGGCGGCCGCCAGGGCGGCGTCCGACGGCGCCACGGCCAGCACTTCGCCGCGCACCACGCGCGCGCCGTTGACGTCCCGTTCGAAGGCGCGCGGGGAAGCCGGACGGCCGACCGCGTCGCGCACCACGGACTGCGTGTTGCTGAGCGTGTTGTCCAGCGACTGGGTCGTGTTGTTAAGGGTGCCCGGCACGTTGTGCAGAATATCGCCGGGGAGGGTTTCCACCCCGCCCAAGCGTCCACCCAGAATCTGTGCCGAGACCGCCGTCGCGGTGCAGATCAGCGCCGCCGCCACGCAGAGCCCGACTTTCCACGATCCGCGTCTTTCTGCCATAGTCGCCTCGCAGGTGCCGAGTAAAGTCGCGCCGGCGCGTCAAGGCAAGGGCCGGGAACGCTTGTCCTTTCCGCGCCGTCCGCATGGAAGAAACCGCGAAGTTAACCGTTGTTGCTGCAGTGACCGAAGCGTCGGGCGAGGCGATCCGCAAGCAGATGACCACGCTATTGCCGCGGTTGCGCCGCTTTGCCGTGTCGCTGACGGGCAATATGGCCGATGCGGACGATCTGGTGCAGGACACGGTGGAGCGCGCGCTGAGGAATCTGCATCGCTGGCAACCGGATACACGTTTGGACAGTTGGATGTACCGCATCGCGCAAAATCTCTGGATCGACACCGTGCGGGCGCGGCGGGTGCGGCAGACGACCGGCGCCGAGCCGCCGGAAGACGCGGCGGTGTTCGACGGCGCGCGCGCTGCCGAGGCGCGGCTGACCTTCGCCGAGACCTGCCGCGCGTTGGCGGGATTGCCCGAAGAGCAAAGAGCGGTGGTGGCGCTGGTCGTGGTGGAGGGACTTGCTTATCGCGAAGTCGCGGAGATTTTGGGCATACCGATCGGCACGGTGACGAGCCGGCTGGCGCGCGCCCGCGAAGCGCTGGCGGCGCGGGTCTTCGGCGCGGGCGCCGTGGAGGCGAAACCATGACGCTGAGCAGCGAAGAATTGTCGGCTTATATCGACGGCGAGTTGGCCGGCGAGGAAGCGCGCCGCGTCGAGGCGGAAATCGTGGCCCGACCCGATTTGCGGGCCTATGTCGAACAACAGCGGACGCTGGCGCGCGCCCTGCACGATTCCTTCGATGCGGTGCTGCACGCGTCAGTGCCTGAGGCGCTGCTGAACGCGGTCGAGCGGCCGCGCCGGGGCGCATGGCGCGAAACGCTGGCGTCGTTGATCCGGCCTCGGGCGATCCTGTGGTCTGGTGTGCCGGTGGCGGCGGCTTTGGTGTTTGGTCTCCTGATCGGCATGCAATTCGAAACGGGCGGCGACATCGTGTCGGTCGGCGGCACCTTGACCGCACGCGGCTCTCTCGCTCAGGCCCTCAACCAGGAGCTCGCGTCGCAACCGTCGAACCAGATCGCGATCAATGTCAGTTTCCGCGACAAGAGCGGCCGCTACTGCCGCAGCTTTCAGACGGCGAGCGCGGCGGGCGTGGCTTGCAACCAGGCGGGCCGCTGGCAGATCGCGGCGGTGGTGCGCCATGCGCCGGAAGCGAGCGCGGGCGCTTATCAACCCGCCGGAAGTGAAATGCCGGATTTGGTGCGCAATGCCGTCGGCGCCATGATCGCCGGCGCGCCGCTCGATGCCGCCGGCGAGCGCAAGGCCCGCGACGCTGGCTGGCGCTAGAACGTCGGATGTTCTGTTCTCTGAACGTCCGATGCTCTAACGGATATAAGCCCGCAACACGTCCAGCAGGGTCTCGGCCGCCTGCTGTTCACTGCGGGAAGGTTTGCGGCCGGGGTCGACCATGTGGGTGCGCACATAACCTTCGACGACCTCGACCATAAGACCGTCGACGGCGCCGCGGCTGGCGGTTAAAAGCTGCATCAGTTCTTCACAACTTTCTTCGGCTTCCAGCGCCCGTTCCAGGGCATCGAGCTGGCCGCGCAAGCGGCGTACCCGGTTGATCAGCTTCTGCTTGTCTTCGACGGTGTGTGCCATCTCATCCTTCTTCGGCTCGCCGGGGCCGGCGAACTTTTTTCACGGGGGTGCTTGCAATATACCCTACGGGGTATATATCAGCCCGCGAGGCTGAGGGAAAGACCATGGTCGCCCAAAGCCTCGCAGTCCGAAGGTTTGCGTTCCGGGACCTTCACGAAAACGACACATAATCCATACCAACTCGCGGCGTAGCAGCGGGCGGGCGGTTCATGCCGAGGTGGCAGGCATTCCGCACGGCGTTCATTCGGCAAGTCTTTTCACCATCGGCACGGTCAGAACGCCATAAAGAGACGAGGGCATACCGTGAAGGGCAATGCAGCATTTCGTTACGCGGCACTGACCGCCAGGGAACTCACGCCCAACCGCTGGGACGTGGTCGCGTTCCCGCTGGTCTTCGGCCTTTTGATTTTCGCCGGCATCGGCGCCCATGAGACGCTGGCGCCGATCTCGACGCTGAAAGAGTCGGTCGTCTCGCTCGACCCGATCAATCTGCCGTATTATGCCTTGCGCACGACCTTGCGCATGCTGGCCGCGATGGCGGCCTCGCTGCTGTTCACCTTCACCTACGGAACGCTGGCCGCCAAGAGCCGCCGGGCCGAACTGGTCCTGCTGCCGATCCTCGACATTCTGCAGTCGGTGCCGGTGCTCGGCTACATCTCCTTCACCATCGTGTTCTTTATGGGACTGTTTCCCGGACGCGTGCTCGGGGCAGAGGCGGCCGCCGTGTTCGCGATCTTCACCAGCCAAGCCTGGAACATGACCTTCAGCTTCTATCAGTCGCTGCGCACCGTGCCGCGCGATCTGGAAGAGGCGGCGCGAGGGTTTCACTTCAGCGGTTGGCTCAAGTTCTGGCGGCTCGATGTGCCGTTCGCCATGCCGGGCCTGGTGTGGAACATGATGATGTCGATGTCGGGCGGCTGGTTCTTCGTGGTGGCGTCAGAAGCGATCACCGTCGGCAGCAAGACGATCATCTTGCCGGGCGTCGGCGCCTATCTCGCGCAAGCGATCGTCGAGCAGAACCTCGTCGCCGTCGGCTGGGTCATCCTGACGATGATCGTGGTCATCGTGATCTACGACCAGCTGCTGTTCCGCCCGCTGGTCGCCTGGGCCGAGAAATTCCGCTTCGAGCAGACGGCGGCCCAGACCTCGCCGGAATCGTGGTTTCTCGACCTGATGAAGCGCACGCGGTTTTTCCGCACCTTGGGAATTCCGTTCGAATGGTGTTCGCGCCAGACCTTGCGCGTGCGCCTGCCCAGCGTTCCCACGGTGCGCCTCGACCGCAAGGTGCAATCGGCGGCGTCGCGCCTGCTCGACGGAGTCTGGTTCGTGCTGGTGGCGCTGCTTTCGCTCTATACGCTGTGGCAGATCGTTACCTTCATCGCCAGCGAAGTCGGCTGGAGCGACGTCTTCAACGTTTGCAAACTCGGCCTTTACACGTTGATCCGCGTCGCCACGCTGATCGTGATCGCGTCGCTGATCTGGGTGCCGCTGGGCGTCATGATCGGGCTCCGGCCGCGCCTGGCCGAGAAGATCCAGCCGCTGGCGCAATTCCTCGCCGCCTTTCCGGCGAATCTGCTGTTTCCGGTTTTCGTCGTCGCCATCGTGCACTTCCACGCCAATCCGGACATCTGGCTCAGCCCGCTCATCATCCTGGGCACCCAGTGGTACATCCTGTTCAACGTCATCGCCGGCACGACCGCCTATCCGAGCGACTTCAAGGAAGCGGCGGCGAATTTCCGCATCCGCGGCTGGCAATGGTGGCGGCAAGTGATGCTGCCCGGCATTTTCCCGTATTTCATCACCGGAGCCATCACCGCCTCTGGCGGCGCCTGGAACGCCAGCATCGTCGCCGAGCTGGTGCAGTGGGGCAACGACAAGCTCGTGGCGCATGGCCTCGGCGCCTACATCGCGGAGACGACGGCCAACGGCGATTACCCGCGCATCGTGCTCGGCATCGCGGTGATGTCGCTCATCGTCATCATGTTCAACCGTTTGCTTTGGCGGCCGCTCTACCGCTTCGCGGAAGATCGCCTGCGCTTAGATTGAGAGGAAGGCGATGGACAAAATCATCCCCGAAACCAAGGTCGTGCTGTCGGTCGAGCACGTCAGCCATCATTTCGGCCGCGGCGATGGCGCCGTTCGCGTGCTGGACGATGTGAACCTCACCTTGTGCGACGGCGAGATCGTGGGGCTTCTCGGCCGTTCGGGCAGCGGCAAATCCACGCTGCTGCGGATCATCTCCGGTCTCATCCGCCCGTCGAGCGGCGAGGTGTTTTATCAAGGCAAGCCGGTGGACGGCCCCGTCGAAGGCACGGCGATGGTGTTCCAGACCTTCGCGCTTTTCCCGTGGCTCACCGTGCTGGAAAACGTGGAAGCCGGTTTGGAGGCTCTGTCCGTTCCCGAAAAAGAGATGCGGGCACGGGCCTTGAAGGCAATCGATTTGATCGGCCTGGACGGTTTCGAATCCGCTTATCCACGCGAGATTTCCGGCGGCATGCGCCAACGCGTCGGCTTCGCCCGTGCCCTGGTGGTCGAGCCGGCGATCTTGCTCATGGACGAGCCGTTCTCGGCGCTCGACGTGTTGACCGCCGAAACCCTGCGCACCGACCTCATCGACCTGTGGATCGAGCACAAGCTGCCGATCAAGACCATCTTGCTGGTTACGCACAACATCGAAGAGGCGGTGTTCCTGTGCGACCGGATTTGCCTGTTCTCGTCCAATCCCGGCCGGGTGGTCGACGAGATTGCCGTGCCGTTCCCGCATCCGCGCAACCGGCTCGATCCCGCGTTCCGCCAGATGGTGGACGACATCTACGCCAAGATGACGGCGCGACCCGGCGGCGCCTCGCCGGAAAAGCCGGCTGGCTTGCAGCTCGGCAGTCCCTTGCCGGATGTTTCGACCAACACCATGGCCGGCCTTTTGGAAGCGGTGGCGGCCTCGCCCTACAACGGCAAGGCCGACTTGCCGGTCATCGCCGAAACGCTGCACATGCCGGTCGACGAGCTGTTCCCGATCGTCGAGTTCCTGAGTTACATGGGCTTCGCCGAGCTCAAAGCGGGTGACATTCTGCTGACGACGGCGGGCAAGGCTTTCGCGGAGGCGGACACCGAGGCCCGCAAGAAGATCTTCGCCCAGCATCTGATGGCATCGGTGCCGCTGGTGCAGCTCATCAAGCGCGTGCTCGACGAGCGGCCGGGCCATCGCGCGCGGCGCATCCGCTTCGAAGAGGAACTCGAAGACCACATGAGCGACGACTTCATCGAGACGACGCTCGAGCGCGCCATCAACTGGGGACGCTACGCCGAGCTGTTCGCTTATGACGACGAGTCGCAGACGTTCAGCCTGGAGAATCCGACGGCCTGACGGCCGCAGGCGGGGGTGATGTGTCGTGAGGCTCGCCGGTTCGACGTTCCGCGCGCTCCTGACGTTCCTCGCGGCCTTCGCCGTGATGACGGGCGCCGAGGCGCAGGACAGCGTCCCGTCGACGGACGACAGCGGCACCGTCGGCCTCTTGGACGAGATTTGGGGCCGGGACGCTCTGGCGGGCCATTGGAACGGCATGCGCGACCGCTGGGCGGATGAAGGCATCATCCTTGCTGCCGACAGCATCGACGAAACCCTGGCCGATGTTTCCGGCGGCGTCAGACGGGCCGCGATCTATGACGGCCGCCTCGAAGTCTTGGCGACGCTTGATTTGGACAAGCTCATCGGCTGGACCGGGGCGGCGCTGCACGCCAACGCCTATTGGACGCACAACCACGGACTCTCCGGCAGCGCGCTGGGCGGCAATCTCATGACCGTCAGCAATATCGAGGCGACGCCTTCCATACGGCTGTTCGATCTGTGGATCGAGCAATTGCTGCTCGACAACAAGCTGTCCATTCGTTTCGGCCAGCTTGCTGCCGACGACGAATTCATCGGCAGCGACACCGCGTCGAATTTCAACAACGCCAGCTTCGGCTGGCCAGCCATCGCCGGCGCCGATCTGCCGAGCGGCGGACCGATCTACGATCTCGCCACGCCGGGCGTGCGCGTGAAATACGTGCCGTCCGACAATTATTCGTTCAGCCTCGGCGTGTTCAACGGCGATCCGGCGCCGGCGGGGCCTGGCGTTCCCCAACGCCGCGACGGGAGCGGCCTGACCTTTCGCCTCAACGGCGGCGTGCTGGCGATCGGCGAGGCGGCCTACAAATCCACGCTCGATTTCGGCGACGGCGACATGCCGTCCACTTACAAGCTCGGCGCCTGGTTCCACAGCGGCGATTTTACCGACGAGCGCTTCGACGACAGCGGCCAGTCGCTGGCCTCGCCCTCCAGCACGGGCATCGCCGCCGTGCGCCATCGCGATTATGGCGCCTATTTCATTGTCGATCAGGTCATCTGGCATGAGCCGGACACCCAGGATGCCGGCGTTTCCGCCTTTCTGCGCGGCGCTTGGGCGCCTTCGGACCGCAATTTGGTCTCCGTCTATGCCGACGCCGGTTTCGCGATCAAAGGACTGCTCTGGAACCGCGACAACGACGTTTTCGGCGTTGCCTTCGGTATCGTCGCGATCAGCGACGAGGTGCGCGCGCTCGACCGCGACATCCGCAGTTTCACGGGCCGCGACGTTCCCATAGAGGATTACGAGGCGACGCTGGAATGCACTTATCACGTGCAAGTCAATCAATGGTGGAGCTTGCAGCCCGACCTTCAATTCGTCGCGCATCCGGGAGGGCACGTGGCGCTGCCCAACAGCACGACGCCCATCGCCAATGCGACGGTCTTCGGCCTGCGCTCGTCCATTGTGTTCTGAAGTGCCGCTAGGAGCGCGTTTGGCCGGATGCGGAATTGAGGTCCGCGTTCGACAGGAGTTTGCGCGTCAACTCGACCACGACGGCGGCGATTTCCGGATCGCGCGGATCGCCGCCGTCCTTGATGCCGCCGTAAACCAGGCTCTGATAGGTGTTGTTGAGATAAAGCCGCGCCTCCAACCCGACCGCGCGATGCGAGCCTATGAGACGCGCCATCATGGCGCGCGAAAAGCCGTAGGTCCGCACCGTCCCGGAGGCGTCGGCGTCGAATTTCAAATGCCACTCGATGCGATTTGGCGGCGGCGGGCCGGAAGGATTCGCCGGCGCGAAATGCCAAGTCGAGCCGGGCGCCTTCGTCATTTCGCTGACGAAGATGGCCGGAAGCTCGTCGCTCGATACGCCCGCCAAGGTGCCGTCTACGGCGACGTAGATCGTCGGCGGCCGCGCCGTATCGCCCGCCAGCGTGGCGGCTCCGGCCGTCGCCAGCGCCAGCCCCAGGCAGAAAAGGAGTTTGGCACCGTTCATCTTGCGTAACTTACCTTCGCTCGCCGCGGTTCCATCGCCCATCCTACCCGGAGCGGATTCATAGCACATTTTGGCGAGAACGCGGAGGGAAATTGGCGCAGCTTGGGTACGCGGAAACGCCGCGAATGGGCCGTTCTTCGCTCAATAGGGGCTGAGCGGGATCAGCGCCTCGATTTGCACCATCTTTTGCTGGAACAAGGGCAGCGTCGCAAGGCCACTGCGGACCGCCGCTTCATCCTGCGCCGCGATCAGCAGGCACGCACCGGTGACGTCGGCGCGGCTCCATATTCCGCGTATGAAGCCTTTCTTGCGGAGTTCTTCGACGCCGAGCGCCTCGGCGGCAAACAGTTTTTCCGCCTCCTCATCGCGGAATTTCGTCCGGTCGCGACGCGTGACGAGCAAATACTCCATGCTGGTTCCTCTCGTCGTCCGACACGCCGGCGCCGTCAAAGACGGTCTCGCGCGATCGCTTGCAAGCCGCCCCGGGCAAAGCGCGCCAGATGTGTCGAGAGCGCGGTCGCGCCTTTCTCGCTCAGATCCATTTCCGGAAACATGTGGGTGAAACGCCGCCGGTCGGCCGTCAGCAGCAGCGTGAACGGCGCCGACAAACTCCAGCAGGCGTAAGACACGTTCGGATGGTCGGGCGGCAAGCCAGTGTACGCGCCGACGATTTCGCGCAGCAGCTTGAGCCTCCGCTCCGTGTCGCGGAAGCTGAGACGCTTGAGCACCGGCGAGGGTGAGACCAATTCCCTGGCGAAGATGCGCGCCATCCACGACGAGGCGAACGGCCCGGTCAAAAGCCGCACCAGGAACTCGAGCATGGCTTGCAGCTTGTCGATCGGCTCGATCTTGCCGTTGATCGCCGCCGCCAGTTTTTCGTAGGTGACCGATCGCCTTCGCGCTTCTTCGATCACCGTGAGATAGAGCTCGTCCACGCCGCCGAAATAGTAGTTCACCGCCGCCGGGTTGATGCCAGCGCGCTTGGCGATCTCCTTCGCGGTGGTGCGTTCGTAACCCTTTTCGGCGAACACTTGGCCCGCGACTTCGAGCAGCCGCGCGCGCGTTTCGCGCGTTCGTCGCGACCTTGCCCGCTTCGGCGAGCGTTTTGTCGCAGGGCGTCGCATCAGAAAGCTATAGAACGTGGCTCGCGCTATTGTCAAATTCAAATTTCAAATCATAATTTGAGCGACGTTCGCGCGACAGGTGGCCCATGAGACGCGTTATGCCGTTGGCCGTGTTGGTTGTGTTGATCCTTGGCGTTGGCGCGCTGGCCTGGTGGTACACCCACCGCGAACAGGGTCCGCCGGAGCTGACGCTCTACGGCAACGTCGACCTGCGCGAGGTCGATCTCGCTTTCAACAACAACGAACGGGTTGCGGCGGTTCTGGTCCGCGAAGGCGACCATGTCGCGCGCGGCCAAATCGTCGCCAAGGTCGACACCTCCAGGTTGGTGCCGCAGGTCGCCCAGGCCGCGGCCAATGTCGAGCTGGCCAAGGTCGATGTCGCCAACGACGCGCGCCAGTACGACCGGCTGGCGCTGTTGTCGCGCACCTCGAGCGGGCGCGGCGTCAGCCAGCAGGATCTCGACAATGCCAAGGCCGCGCTGGACGGCGCCGTCGCGCGCCAGCACGTGAACGAAGCGCAGCTGGCGCTGCTTCAGCAGCAGCTCAAGGACGCCGACCTCGTCGCACCGGTGAACGCCACGGTGCGCTCGCGGATCATGGAGCCCGGCGAGATGGCTTCGCCGCAGCGCCCTGTGCTGTCGCTGGCGATCACCGATCCCAAATGGGTGCGGGTCTACGTGGCCGAGCCGGATTTGCCCAAAGTGCATCCCGGCATGACGGGGTGCGTCAGCGTCGACGGCTATCCAAACCGCGCCTTCGTCGGCTGGGTCGGTTTCATCTCGCCGGTCGCCGAGTTCACGCCGAAGACGATCGAGACGACGGAGCTGCGCACCAGCCTGGTCTACGAGCTGCGCATGTTCGTCAACGATCCCGGCGACGTGTTGCGGCTCGGAATGCCGGCGACGGTGCATCTGGCTTTGTCGGCGCAGCCGTTGCCGGAGTGCGAGCGGTGAACCCGCCTGCCTTGTCGGCCGCCGCGGTCACGAAGAGATTCAAGCGGAAGACCGGCGAAACCGTCACCGCGCTCGACGACATCGCGTTCGAGGTCGCGTCCGGCACGTTGACCGCGCTGGTGGGGCCCGACGGCGCCGGCAAGACGACGCTTCTCAGGCTGGCCTGCGGTCTAATCGCCGCCGATGGCGGAGCGCTGAACGTCCTCGGCCTCGACGTCGCCGCTTCGCCGCAGCGCGTGCAGGACCGCATCGCCTACATGCCGCAGCGCTTCGGTCTCTATGAAGACCTCAGCGTGCAGGAAAATCTCGACCTTTATGCCGACCTGCACGGCATCACCGCCGCGGAGCGCCGCGAGCAATATCCGCGGCTGATGGAGATGACCGCGCTGGCACCGTTCCTGCGGCGCCCTGCCGGCCAGCTCTCCGGCGGCATGAAGCAGAAGCTCGGCTTGGCGTGCACGTTGGTGCGTCAGCCCGAATTTCTGCTGCTTGACGAGCCCACCGCCGGCGTCGATCCGCTGTCGCGCCACGAATTGTGGAAGATCATCCTCGACTATGTCGCCAAGCGGCACACTACGGTGCTGATCGCGACCTCCTATCTCGATGAGGCGGAGCGCTGCGGGCAGGCGATCGTCTTGCATCAGGGCAGAATCCTCGCGGACGGCGCGCCGTCGGAGGTGAGCCGGCTGGCGGACGGTCGCGTCTTTCTCGTCGCGCCGCCGCCAGGCCAGCCGCCGCGCAGCCTGCAGGCGCGTCTGTTCGAAATGCCGGGCATCGTCGATGCCGTGCCGCAGGCCGGCCGGGTGCGCATCATCCTTGGCGAAGAGGAGCAGCCGACCGGCGCGCTCGCCAACCTCGACCTCGCGCCGACGCCGGCGCATTTCGAAGACGGTTTCATGGTCCTGCTGCGCCAAGCCGAGGCCGCGCACATCGGCCCGATGATGAACCTCGAACAGGCGATCACGGGCAACCGGGACGATACGGTCATCGAGGTGCGCGATCTGGTGCGCATGTTCGGCGGCTTCACCGCGGTCAATCACATCAGCTTCGGCGTCGGTCGCGGCGAGCTGTTCGGCCTTCTGGGCCCAAACGGCGCCGGCAAGACAACGACCTTCCGCATGGTGTGCGGACTGTTGCCGGCCACCGGCGGCACCTTGCGCGTCGCCGGCGTCGATCTGCACACGGCGCGCGCCTCGGCCCGCCAGCGCATCGGCTATGTGGCGCAGAAATTCTCGCTCTACGGCGATCTGTCGGTGTGGGAGAATCTCGATTTCTTCGCCAGCGCCTACGGTCTGCGCAACCGGCACAAGCGCCAGCGCATCGACTGGGCGCTCGCGCAGTTCGAACTCGGCGCCTACACGGACATTCCCAGCAAGCAGATTCCCGGCGGTTTCAAGCAGCGGCTGGCGATCGCGGCGGCGCTGCTGCACGAGCCGGAGATCCTGTTTCTCGACGAACCGACCAGCGGCGCCGATCCCTTGGCGCGGCGCGAATTCTGGCGGCGCATCACCGCGCTGGCCGAGCAGGGCGTCACCGTCATCGTGACCACCCATTTCATGGAGGAGGCCGAATACTGCGACCGCGTGGCGATCCTCGACGAAGGACGCATCCTGGCGCAAGGCACGCCCGCCGAATTGCGCGGCCACGAGGCCAGCATGGAAGACGCCTTCATCGCCATCGTGCTCGCGGCGCGCGAAGCCGAACGGGGTGCCGCATGACGAGGCCAGACGCCTTGCGCGCCAAGCTGCGGCGCATCCTCGCGCTGATGCGCAAGGAGGTCTATCAGATCCTGCGCGACCCGAGCAGCATCGCCATCGGCATCGTGATGCCGGTGATGCTGATCTTGATCTACGGTTACGCGCTGTCGCTCGACGTTTCGCGCGTGCCGGTGGCGATCGTGCTCGAGGACCCTTCGCCCCAGGCGAGCGAACTGGTCGCCGGCTTCCGCCTCTCGCATTATTTCGACGCGCAAGTCTTGGCCTCGATGGCCGACGCGCAGGAACTCATGCTCGAACGCAAGGTCGACGGCATCGTGCGCATCCGCGAGGATTTCACCCGGCAGCTGGCGCTCGGCGACGCCCAGGTGCAGGTGCTGGTCTACGGCGCCGACGCCAACAAGGCGCGCATCATCGAAGGTTACACCCAAGGCGCCGTCGGAGCCTGGGCCGCGCGCAGCGCCGCCGGCGGCCGCGCGGTGTCGGGCGGGCCAGTGAACGTCGACACAAGGTTGTGGTTCAACGAAGCCAACGACAGCCACTATTACCTCGTTCCCGGCCTCATCGTGATGATCATGACGCTGATCGGCGCCTTCCTCACCGCCATGGTGGTGGCGCGCGAATGGGAACGGGGAACCTTCGAGGCGCTGTTCGTGTCGCCGGTGCGCACCGACGAGATCATCCTCGGCAAGACCTTGCCCTATTTCGTGATGGGATTGATCGGCCTGACGCTCTGCTTTTTGGGCGCCAAGTTCCTCTTCGAGGTGCCGTTCCGCGGCTCGGTCGTCGTATTGGCCGGCGCCTCCATGCTCTATCTGCTGGTGGCGCTGCTGATCGGCTTGTCGATTTCCTCCGCGGTCAAGAGCCAGCTCGCCGCCAGCCAGCTCACCATGATGGTGACCTATTTGCCGGCGATGATGCTGTCCGGCTTCATCTTCGATCTGCGCAGCATGCCCGCCGTCATCCGAGGCATCGCTTACATATTCCCGGCGCGCTATTTCGTTTCGCTGCTGCAGACCGTGTTCCTTGCCGGCAACATCTGGTCGATCATCCTGCCCAACGCGGCGGTGTTGCTGCTGATGATCGCGGTTTTGCTGTACCTTTCGCTCGCGGCTTCGCGCAAGAAGCTGGGATGAGGCGTGCCATGTGGGACAGCATCATGCGCATCGCGGCTTTGGTCTGGAAGGAGCTGCTTGGCGTCTTCAAGGACCCGCGCAGCCGCTACGGCATCATCATTCCGCCGATCCTGCAGTGCCTGATCTTCGGCTACGCCGCCACCTACGATTTGAACGACGTGCCTTATGCGGTGTTCGACGAGAGCCGCAGCATCGAATCCGCCGATCTCTTGGCGCGACTCGACGCGACGCACATCTTCCATCGCGTCGCCAACCTCGACCGCGCCGCCAGGATCGCTTCGGTGATCGACAACAAGGACGCGATCCTGGTCGTCCATATCGGCCAGGATTTTTCGCGCAACCTGCTGCTGGGCAAGGCCGCGGACGTGCAGATCATCGCCGACGGGCGCAATTCCAACACCGCAGGCGTGGCGCTGGGATACATCGGCGCCATCGTCGACGGCTTCAACGCCGATTGGCGCAGCAATCATAACGAGACCGGTCCACCGGTCCAGGTGACAATGCGCGCCTGGTACAATCCGATGCTGGAAACGCGCTGGTACATGATCCCCAGTCTGATCGGCACCATCACGCTGATGCAGACGATGATGTTCGCCGCCATGCTGATCGCCAAGGAGCGTGAGGACGGCACCTTCGATCAGCTGTTGGTGACGCCGCTCAGGCCGATGGAGATCATGATCGGCAAGGCCTTGCCCGCCATGATGATCGGACTGATTCAAGCGACCAACATCCTTCTGATCGCCCAGCTTTGGTTCCGCATCCCGTTCGAAGGCTCGCTGCTCACGCTTTATGCCGGCCTCATCCTCTTTCTGCTCGCCGCGGTGGGCATCGGCATCTTCGTCTCCTGTTTCGCCGGCACGATGCAGCAGGCGATGCTCTACGTGTTTGTCTTGATCATGCCGTTCGTGTTGTTGTCCGGCCTCACCACGCCGATCAGCAACATGCCCGACATCGTCCAGACCTTCACGCTGATCAACCCGCTGCGTTACGCCATTCTCATCGCCCAAAGGGTCTATCTCGAAGGCGTCGGGATCGACCGGTTGCTTCCCTATCTGTGGCCGATGGCGCTGATCGCCACGGTGACGCTGGGATCGGCCACCTGGATGTTCCGCCACAAGGTCGCATAGCCATGACCAGATTTACGGCAAGATTGCTTTCGATGGTTTCGCTCCCGCTGCTCGCGGCCTGCACCGTCGGTCCCGATTTCGTTCCGCTCAAGGCCGATGTGCCGAAGGCCTGGACGACGAACGCGAGCGACAGCCAGCCGCAAAACGACTGGTGGAATTCGTTTCACGATCCCGTTCTGTCGTCGTTGATCGCGCGCGCCGCGGAAGCGAATCTCGATCTCAAACAGGCCGCGCTCAGGATCGCCGAAGCGAGGGCCGAGGGCGAGATCGCGGCCGGCGATCAATGGCCGAGCGTGGGCGCCAACGCCAGCTATGCCAGCACGCGCTTCAGCGACAAGACGGCGCAAGGCTCGCTGTTCAGCAACATCGGCGGCATTCCCATCGCACCCGGCGTTTCCATTCCGAGCTTTCCCAATCCCTACGACCAGTTCCAAGTCGGCTTCGACGCCTCGTGGGAACCCGATCTGTTCGGCGGCGTGCGCCGCTCCATCGAGGCGGCCGGCGCCGACACCGAAGCCGCGGTCGAAGACCGAAGCGAAGCGCTGGTGTCGCTTGAGGGCGAAGTGGCGCGCAGCTACGTCGATCTGCGCGCGGCGCAGCTGAAGCTTCAGATCACGCGGCGCGACCTCGACACCGAGCGCGACGTGCTGCAGCTGGCGCGCGACCGCCGAACCGCCGGGCTCGCGACCGATCTCGACGTCTCCGAGGCGACGGCGCAGGTGACGACCACCGAGGCGCAGCTGCCGTTGCTCGAGCGCGAGATCACCGTCGACATCAACCAGCTCGGCCAGTTGCTGGCGCGCGAGCCGGGCGCCTTGCGCGGCGAATTGGAAGCAGCCGAGCCCGTTCCGCCGGTTCCGCAAGCGATCGCGGTGGGTCTGCCCGGCGATCTCTTGCGCCGGCGGCCGGACATCCGCGCCGCGGAGGCGCGTTTGCACGCCGCCACGGCGCGCGTCGGCGTGGCCACGGCGGCGCTGTTTCCGCGCCTGACGTTTGATGCGTCCTTCGGCACGCAGGCCGAGCGCTTCCCCGATCTCGCGGATTGGGCGAGCCGGTTCTTCAATGTGGGTCCCTCGCTCGACATTCCGATCTTCGAGGGCGGCAAGCTGCGCGCCACCGTCCGTTTGCAGGATATCAGGGAACAGGAAGCGGCGGTCGCTTACGCCGACACCGTGCTGGGCGCGGTGCACGAGGTCGAAAACGCGCTCGTCGCCTGTCAGACGGAGCAAACAAGGCGCACCTCGCTGGAAGCGACGGTGCAGCAAAACCAGGAGACGCTGACGCTGGCCCGCCAGCGCTACAGCGGCGGCGTCACGACATTCCTCGACGTGCTCAATGCCGAGCGCACGCTGCAACAATCCGAGTTGTCGGCGGCCGATTCGACGGCGGCGGCATCGACCGATCTCGTCGCGCTCTACAAAGCGCTCGGCGGCGGCTGGCAGAAAACCGCGCCGAAGGGAGGGTAGGCGAGCGGCAACGGGATGACGCTCTACTTCCGCATGTCCTTCGCTGCGGGAGATTTGCGCCAGTGCTTGCCGTCCTTGGCGAAATTCCACGTGCCGGAGCGGCGATGTTCGGTTTCCGGCGGCGGCTCGGAGGAATCGCCTTTCAGCGCCGTTTTCGCGGCGCGGCGCCGGCCGCGATGATAACGGCGCTTGTCGTCCTTCTCGCTGACGCTGCTGGAAAGACCGAGCTTGGGTGTCTTCTTTCGCGAATGCGACATTGGCTTGGCTCGTTTGTCTCCGTCCGTCGGCAGATTACGGCATCGCCGCGGCGCGCTCCAGCGGCTCGCGCGTCTGAACGCGATTTGCTTCAGCCTTCTTCGGCGGTTTCGCTTTCGGCGGACGTCGGCTTCGACTTCGCGGGAAGCAGATGCCGCGGCAGGAAGGCGTAGCCGGCGATCATGGTCGGAATCACGGCGCTGCCGATGACGACGGCCACCAGGAACGAATATTGCCCCTGGTCGATGATCTTGTGGGAATAGCCGTAGAGCGCCGAGATCGTGCCGAAGGTCAGCCCGGTGGACATCATCAGCGTGTAGTACCAGCGCTCGTCGGTCTTGCGGCGGAAGCGAGCGACGACGGGATAGAGACCGAAGATCTTCGACACGACCTTGCCGCCGAGCAGGATCAGGAAGACGAACGGCGCCGCGATCAGCGCCGGAACGGACACCAGCATTCCCGCGCGAAGAAAGTAGAAAGGCGTCAGAAAACCGACCGTCAGTGTGCGCAACCGGCGCAGCCACGCCGCGTCCTTGGCGGAGAACTCGGCCAGCGCGATGCCGATCAGATAGGCGGGCAACACGGCCTCGCTGCCGGACCACATCGCCAGTCCGCCCATGCCGAACAGCACCATGACCACCCACTTGGTCCGGATCGCGGCGGTGCGTTTGGCGTAGGTCCTGGTCAGGAATTCCGTCGTGACCGGCAGCGCCCAGATCAGGAAGACCATCGCGGCGATGAAGGCGACGGTCCGGAGCGTGAAGGGCGAGAACAGCAGTCCGAGCGCGACGACCGTGCCCAAATCGTTGACGAAACAGGCTCCGAGGATGCCCTTTCCGAAGTCCGTCTTGTTGAATCCCGTTTCCAGCATGACGGCGTAGACCACGGCCATGGAGGTGGTCGAGAGCGCAACGCCGCAAAGCAGGCTCGCTCTGGCATCCCAGCCGAGGCCGTAGCGCGCCAGCACCGTACAGCCGAGAAACGGCGCCAGGAAGCCGATCAGTCCGACCACGGAGATTTCCTTGAGTTTCTTGCGCACGACCTCCGGCTCCAGTTCCGCGCCGGCGAGGAAGGTCAGCAACACCGCGCCCGCAGCGGCCAGGAACTTCAGCCAGTCGAGGTCCGATCCCAATTTCTGTGCGCTTCCGAAATGCGCGGCTATGGCGGCGGCGGCGACGCCGACGCAAATCTCGACGAGGGCGATGGCGAGCCGCAGATGATAGACGACGACGGCCGAGATGACGGCCAGCCACAGCCATAAAGCCGCGATGACGTAGCTGTGTTCCACGACAGAGCCTCCCTTTCAGGTCCAGGCCGGGCAAGGATCAGCTTGGCAGTGGTGTCCGGGGCGACACCCTACCGCGGCACAGCAACCACCGTACCGGCGCGGTAGGAGTCATCAACCCAGCCTGGGCTCTTGCAAGGGGGACTCCATCCCCAGGGATAGCTACCATGCCATCCCGACCGCGAAAATCAAGCGGTCGCCCTGTGGCGAAAAAGCCGATGCGCCGGCCTATTCGCAAGCACGCAGATTAAACTAACATCGGGATTGGGCCATCGCGCGAGGTGAAACGCGCGTCCGCCGATCGACTCGAAGGCAGGGGAACTGCTCATGTCGCTTTACGACGCCATCCTCAAAGGCGATGCCAAGACCGCGAAAGAAGCCACCGAAGCGGCGCTCGCCGAAGGGTGCGATCCCATGGCGCTGGTCCATGACGTCATGATGCCGGCGATGGGCGAAGTCGGCTCGAAGTTCGAGCGCAACGAGTATTTCGTGCCCGAGCTGCTGTTGGCGGCGCGCGCCATGAAAGCGGCGCTCGAGCTGATCCGTCCGCGCCTGGCGGCCGGCGGCATCGAGCCGGTGGGCCGCGTGATCATCGGCACGGTGAAGGGCGATCTGCACGACATCGGCAAGAATCTCGTCGCGGCGATGCTCGAAGGCGGCGGCTATGAGGTGGTCGATCTCGGGGTCAACGTCGATCCGCAGAAATTCGTCGCCGCGATCAAGGCGAAGAACGCGCGGATCGTGGCATTGTCGGCGCTGCTGACGACCACCATGCCGGCGATGAAGACCACCATCGACGCCTTCAAGAGCGCTGGCGTGCGCGACCGGATCAAGGTGATGGTCGGCGGCGCGCCGGTGAGCGAAGCCTATGCCAAGGAGATCGGCGCCGACGGCTACGCCAAGAGCGCGGCAGGCGCCGTCGCCGCGGCGCGCGCGCTTTAATCCGGAAACCGCATTTCCTCTGCGAACATTTCTTCGAAAGCCGGCTCTTCGTTGAGCGGCACATGTTCGATGCGCCGCGCCATTCCGTCCCACGCTTCGTCTTCGAACAGCGCCAGTTTTGCGCCGAGCAGCGCCGTGTTGCCCGCCGGCAAGATGCGTTCGACCGGAAGCTGCAACAGGCCAATGCGCCGCGCGCTCACGCGGTTCACGGTATTGCCGAAGGCGCCGGCCAGATGAAGCATCGCGATGTCGGCGGGCGTTGCGCCGAAGCGCGTCGTGAGCAGTCTGAGGCCGGCGGCGATGGCGGCCTTGGCGAGCTGCAGCTCGCGCACGTCGCGCGGCTGAAGCGCCACGCGACCGGTCAACGCCAATGGCTCCGCCAGGTGCCCGCTCGACTCGATGCGGCCGAGATCAAGCCCCGCCGCCACGGCATCGACCAGCCCGCTGCCGCACAGGCCGCGCGCCTCGCCGCCGCCGATGACGCGGCAAGCTAGCGATCCATCTGCGACCGCGACCTCGCTGATGGCGCCGCTCGCCGCGCGCATGCCACAGCTGATGCGCGCGCCTTCGAAGGCGGGACCGGCGGCGGTCGAAGCCGCGAGCAAGCGGCCGTCGCGGGCGACCACCACTTCGCCGTTGGTCCCCAGATCGATGAGCGCCGCAAGCCCCGCTTGCTCGTGCAGGCGCGTGGCCATGACTCCCGCGAGGATGTCGGCGCCGACCATTCCGCCGATGCAGGGAAGTACCTCGACGATAGCTGGACCGTCGAGCGGCCAGCCGAGATCGGCCGCGGAACAGCGGACCCTTCCGGGATGTATCGGCGCGAAGGGATAGGTGGCCAGGGTCCGCACGTCGAAGCCGCAAAATAGGTGGTGCATCGCCGTATTGCCGACGATGACGATGCGATGCACGGCCTCGCCGCCGGCCAACTCCTGCACCATCCGCCCGAGCTGATCGCGGATCACGCCCGTCACATCGCGGCCGCTGAGCGTCGCTTCGAGTCGGCTCACCACGTCGTCGCCGTAGCGCGCCTGCGCATTGAGCGCCGTCGCGGCCCGCAGCACGCGGCCTTTTTCGCGATCGACCAGTTGGGCGGCGATGGTCGTGGTGCCGAGATCGATGGCGATGCCGAGCCCGGCTTGCGGCGCGAAGGCAAAGGCGCGGTCGTCGGCGAGCACGTCCATCTGCCATTGCCCCACGTCGAGCGCGAGATCGGCGTCGAGCCGGTGCCGGCAGGCCAGGCGCCAGCCTTGCGCCAGCGCCTCGGCGCCCAACACGGCGCGATCCTCCGTCTGCGGATCAAGCGCGCCCGCCGTCAACCGCACCCGGCATTTGCCGCAGCGCCCGCGCCCGCCGCAAGGAAACTCGATGCCTTCCTCGAACAGCACGTCCTTGAGCGCCGTCCCGCTGGCGACCTCGAGCCTGCGGCCCTGCAAGGTCAGCGTCGTCATGGCGGTGCGGCGCCGATCAGACGCTCGTCCCAGGTCGCGACCACGCGCTCGCCCGGACGCACGGTGAGAAAGCCGTCGCCGTTCCACGGCCCTTCGATCAGCCGCTTCAGCCAAGCGAGTTCGGCCGGCAGCCGTTCGAAGCGCCAGCCGCGCCGCGCCGCCATCGCCTCGGCTTTGCGCTCCCATTCGCGCGACGCCGCCGTGGCGATGAAAGCCAGACGGTCGTAGGCGCGCGTGAAGCCGGCGAATTGCTCGAGCAGATAGTCGGCGTTGTCCTCGCCGTAGCGTTCGATCAGGCCTTCGCGCGTCACATTGGTGTCGGGACCGAAGGTGAAATTGGGCTGGCGCGTTTCGCCCGCCGCGAGCCAACCGGCGCTTTGGAAATAGGTGCCCGGCGCGCGCTCGAGTTCGGCGTGATAACGCCCCGTGCCGAGCAACAGGCCGATGCAGTCATGGGCGCGCGGGATGACCAGCGGGACGCCGCGCGCCCGCAGGCCCACGATACCGCCGTTGCAGAATCCATAGGCGATCGCGACGGTCTCGCTGTCGGCCGCATCGATCTCGCTTTGCAGCGCGCGGTTGAGGGCCTCGGCGGTGCCTTGATGCAGCCCCATCGCCAGGAAACGCAGCGCGACGGGCTTGCCCGCCGCCGCCCATTCGAGCTCGGGCTTGAGACTCGAACAGGCGATCACCGTCAGCGGGCTCATCAGGCCTCGCGCAGCACGCGGCGGATGGCCCGGATGAAGTCGGGCGAGGTGCCGCAACAACCGCCGATGAACGTCGCCCCCGCCGCGATCACGGCCGGAACATGACGCACGAACTCCTCGGGGCCGATCGCGTAAACCGCCTTGCCCGCTTGCAACTGCGGCAGCCCTGCATTGGCCTTGATCCAGACCGGGCGATCTTTCGCGGCCGCCTTCAGCCGCGCGCACACCGCCACGAAGCCGGCGATGCCCTGGCCGCAATTGGCACCGATGACATCGGCGCCCGCCTCGAGCAGAGCGGCGGCCGCTTCTTCCGGCGTTGTTCCCATCATGGTGCGGACCTTGTCCTTGCCGGAATCGAACACCATGCTCGCGACCACCGGAAGGCCGGTGGCTTTGGCCGCCCGTGTCGCGAGCGTAGCTTCCCCGACATCCTGCATCGTCTCGATGACGATCGCGTCGGCGCCGGCCTCGGCCAGCAAATTGGCCTGCTCGACGAAGGCCGCGCGCAACGCCTCGGCGCTGACGTCGCCGCTCATCAGCAGCTTGCCGCTCGGTCCCATCGAGGCGAAAACGAACGCGTGGTCGCCCGCCGCCTCGCGCGACAAGGCGACGCCTTGCTTGTTGATCTCCACCAGGCGGTCGGCGCCGCCGCTCTCGGCGAGACGGAAGCGATTGGCGCCGAAGGTGTTGGTCAGGATGATCTCGGCGCCCGCCGCGACATAGGCGCGCGCCACCTCCGCCACGTCCTTGGGATGGGTGAGGTTCCACAGATCGGGTGCTTCGCCGGACTGCAGCCCGCGCGCCTGCAGTTGCGTGCCCCAGGCGCCGTCGGTGATGACCGGCTCGCGTCGGCACAAAGACCGGATGAGGGGATGAGGCGTCATGGGACAACCTTCCTACCTGCGTAGACCGACTCTAATTCAGGAAGATAGCGCAGTCCTGCGACATGTCGTTCGTTGATCGGCCGTGGCGCCGCGCCGACACTTCCGCGCGCCCAGACGGATGAATCGCCATGACCGAGCAACAATGGAACGATTTGTTGGCCATCTTGCGCGGCAAGGTGCGCCCGACGATGCCCGCCTTCATCATCGATTGCCCGTGGCTGCCCAACTGGTACGGCGTGAACATCCTCGACTACTTCCAGAGCGACGATGTGTGGTTTGAGGCCAACAAGAAGGCGATCGAGACTTTCCCCGAATGCGCCTTCCTTCCGGGCTTCTGGTCGGAATTCGGCATGTGCACCGAGCCTTCGGCCTTCGGCTGCAAATGCCAATTTCCCGAGAACGAATTTCCCTTCGCCGAAAAGATGATCCAATCGGAAGAGCAGGTCGACGCGCTGTCGCAGCCCAACACGACGGTCGACGGGTTGTTGCCGTTCATGCTCAACCGGCTCAAGCGCAACCGCTCGCGCATCGAGGCCATGGGCCATCAGATCCGCTTCTCGGTGTCGCGCGGGCCGCTCAACATCGCCAGCTTTCTGATGGGAACCACCGAGTTCCTGATGCTGCTCGGCACCGATCCCGAGCGCACCCACCGGCTGCTCAAGACGATCAACGCCTTTCTCATCGACTGGCATGAACGCCAGCGCGCGGCCGTCGATTCGATCGACGGCATGCTGGTGCTCGACGACATCGTCGGCTTCGTCAGCGAAGCCGATTTCATGGAATTCGCGTTTCCCTATCTGAAGGAGCTGTTCGCGGCGCCGGTGTCGGTGAAGCTGTTCCACAACGACGCCGATTGCCGCCAGTCGGTGCGCCACTACCCGGATTTGGGGATCAATCTCTATAATCCCGGCGTCCACATGACGCTGAACGAGCTGCACGAGGCGACCGGCCACCGGCTGGCGATCCTCGGCAGCATGCCGCCGCGCGACGTGCTCGCCGCGGGCACGCCGGACGAGGTCGGCAAGGCGGCGCGCGGCATGCTGGCGGAGTGCAAGGACAAGGCGCGCTTGGTGCCGTCTTGCGCCGGCGGCATGCCGCCAGGCGTGTCGACCGCCAATTTGCGCGCTTTCATTGCCGCGCTGCATTAAGACCGGCCTTCCGAGTCTTACTTCTCGCGCGATTAAGCATTGAGCGTGTGGCCAAACCCGCTACAATGACAACGCTGTCTTTGCGCTCCATTCGCAGTTGCGTATAAGAAACTCTGGGGGAACGGATGCTCGCCCTATCTGAGCCGGAAAAAATGCGCTGTGCCTACGGTTTTTGGCGCTGGCGCGAGGGCGAGGTCGACGCGGCCACGGCGATGCTGGCGGCGGTTCGCGAAGCGGGCATCGACCATCTCGACACGGCGGACGTCTATGACCGCGGCGGCAGCGAGCGGCTGCTCGGCGCCATCCGCGCCCGCGCGCGGAGCCTGTTCGACGGCGCCGTGCTGGCGACCAAGGCCGGCGCCGAACCCGGCTCGCCTTACAATTCCTCACGCGCTTATTTGACGGAGGCCTGCGAGGCCAGTCTCAAGCGGCTCAAGGTCGAGCGGGTCGATTTGTTCTACATCCATCGCCCCGACCTCTTGACCCATCCCGAAGAACTGGCCGGCACGCTCGAGGCGCTGGTCGCTTCGGGAAAAGTGGGCGCGATCGGCGTTTCGAATTTCGCGCCGAGCCAAGTCGCCGCGCTGGCGCATTACCTGACGCTGCCGATCGCCGTCCATCAGCTGGAATTCTCCGCGGTTCATGTCGATCCGCTGTTCGACGGCACGCTCGATCAAGCGATGGAGCGCGACATCGCCGTCGCCGCCTGGTCGCCGCTTGCCGGCGGTCGCTTGGGCGAGGCCGATACGGCTGTGGAACCCCACGTCGAACGCGTCCGCACGGCGCTCGCAGCATTCGCCGCGCGCGAAGGCATAACTGCGAGCACGGCCGCGCTCGCCTTCGTGCAGCGCCATCCCGCCTTGCCGACGCCCATCCTGGGCACGAAGCAGGTAAGGCGGTTGCGCGACGCCGTCTCGGCGGGCGGTTTCACGATGTCACGTTGGGATTGGTACACCATCGTCGAAGCTTGGCGCGGTGCCAAGATGCCTTGAACCGCGCGGCGCCCTTCGGATGATCGAACAACACGGGAAAGAAACGCAATGAAATACGGCTATTTCGACGATAAGAAGCGGGAATATGTCATCACCCGCCCCGATACGCCGCTGCCGTGGATCAATTACCTCGGCTGCCAATTCTATTTCGGAATTCTGTCGGCGACGGCCGGCGGCTACTCCTATTACCGCGACGCGCGCCTGCGCCGCATCACGCGCGGGCGTTACAACAACGTGCCGGCCGATTTCGGCGGCCGTTACATCTATGTGCGCGACGATAAAAGCGGCGAATTCTGGTCGCCCTCCTGGATGCCGACGCGCGGCGCGCTCGAGGATTTCTCCTGCCGGCACGGCATGGGCTACAGCGTGATTTCGTCGAAGCATGGCGGCATGAGGGTTTCGACGCGCTATTTCGTGCCGCTCGACGAGACGCTAGAGATTTGGCAGACCACGGTCAGCAACGAACGCTCAGAGCCGGCGGAATTGTCGCTGTTCTCCGCGGTCGAGTTCTGTCTGTGGGAGGCGCTGGACGACGCCACGAATTTCCAGCGCAATCTCTCGACCGGCGAGGTCGAGATCGACGACGAGGTGATCTATCACAAGACCGAATATCGCGAGCGGCGCAATCATTTCGCCTGGTTCGCCTGCTCGGAGAAGATCGCCGGCTTCGACACCCAGCGCGAGGCCTTTATGGGACGCTGGCGCGGCTGGGACGAGCCCGAGGCCGTCGCGCGCGGCGAATCCGCCAACTCCATCGCCCACGGCTGGTCGCCGATCGGCTCGCATCAGGTGCGGCTGAAACTTGCGCCCGGCGAGTCGAAGCGCATCGCCTTCGTGCTTGGCTATCACGAAAATCCGCCCGCGGAGAAATTCGCGCCGCCCGGCTCGCAGACCCTCAACAAGAAATACGTCAAGCCGGTCATCGCCAGATATCGCGATCACGGCGCGATCGACGCGGCCTTCGACAAGCTTGCCGCCTATTGGGACGGCCTGCTCGGCGTCTGCCAGGTCGAAACGCCCGACGTCCACACCGACCGCATGGTTAACATCTGGAACGCCTATCAGTGCATGGCGACGTTCAATATGTCGCGCTCGGCTTCGAGCTTCGAAACCGGCATCGGCCGCGGCCTAGGCTTTCGCGATTCCAACCAGGATTTGCTCGGTTTCGTGCACATGGTGCCGCAGCGCGCGCGCGAGCGCATCCTCGATCTGGCGGCGACGCAGCTCGCCACTGGCGGCGCCTATCACCAGTTTCAGCCGCTGACCAAGAAGGGCAACGACGGCATCGGCGGCAATTTCAACGACGATCCCCATTGGCTGATCCTGGGCGTCGCCGCTTACCTCAAGGAGACCGGCGACGCATCGATCCTCGACGCGCAAGTGCCGTTCGACTCCACGCCGGGAACCGAAGTGCCGCTTTACGAACATCTGCGCCGCAGCTTCGCCTACACGCTCGAACGGCTCGGCCCGCACGGCCTACCGCTGATCGGGCGTGCCGATTGGAACGATTGCCTCAATCTCAACTGCTTCTCGAACACGCCGGGCGAATCCTTCCAGACCACGACCAACAAGGACGGCAAGGTCGCCGAATCCGTGTTCATCGCCGGCCTGTTCGTGCTGGCCGCGAAAGAGCTGGCGGCGATCGCGGCGCGGCGCGGCGAAAGCGCCGACGCCGAGACCTGTCTCGCCGAAGCCGCGCGCATGGAAGAAACCGTGCGCGCCCACGGCTGGGACGGCGAATGGTTCCTGCGCGCCTATGACGATTTCGGCCGCAAGGTCGGCTCGCAGGAATGCGAAGAGGGCAAGATCTTCATCGAGCCGCAAGGCTTTTGCGTTCTCGCCGGAATCGGCGTCGCGGACGGAATGGCGCGCCGGGCCCTCGATTCCGTGCGCGCGCATCTGGCGACGCCGCACGGCATCGTGCTGCTGCAGCCCGCCTTTACGCGCTATTACCTCGAGCTCGGCGAGATTTCGACCTATCCGCCCGGCTACAAGGAGAACGCCGGCATCTTCTGCCACAACAATCCTTGGGTGATCATCGCCGAGGCGATGCTGGGCAACGGCGAAGCGGCGCACGACTATTATCTGCGCATCAATCCGTCGGCGCGCGAGGGCATCAGCGAGCTGCATCGCTGCGAGCCTTACGTCTACGCCCAGATGATCGCCGGGCGCGACGCGCCAAGCCACGGCGAGGCGAAGAATTCCTGGCTGACGGGCACCGCGGCGTGGAACTATTACGCGATCACGCAATGGATTCTCGGCATCCGTCCGGAATATGAGGGTCTGCGCATTGCGCCGGTGTTGCCGCCGCGCTGGACGGGCTTTCACGCCCGGCGCGTCTTTCGCGGCGTCGTCTATCGCATCAGCGTGCGCCGCCAAGGTCCGGGCAACAAGGTCACGCTGGCGGTCGACGGCAAGGCGGTCGCAGGCAACGTCGTTCCTCCGCCCACGGACGGACGCCATGAGGTCACGGTCGAGGCGGTGTTGGGTTAGATCGTTTACCCTCCCTCAAGGGAGGGTCGAATCCTTGATTGCTTCTATGCATTCCGAAGAGTTCTCAGCCGGGCGCAACGGCCGCTTCGCGCGCTTTCTTGTCCGCCGCGATCTCCTCGTCCGGATACACCTTCTTGAGGTGATCGAACCAGGTGAACTTCAGGATCAGTGAGGCCGCGATCACGATGCCGAGCGCGATTTCCGCGCGGCTGTACTCGCGGATCACGACATAGACCGGCATGGCGACCAGCGCCGTCTGCCAGACGATACCGATCACGACGTTGAACATGTCGCGCCAGAAATCGCCGTTCGGCTGGAAGGAGGGATCGTCCTTGCGAACCGCGGCCAGCACCGGGCCCCAATATCCCCAAGGCCTGGTGCGTTTGTAGAACGCCTTGAGCACCTGCATGTCCTCGGGCTTGGAGAGATAGGTTCCGACGAAACATCCCAGAACCGAAATCACCAGGATGAAGGGGAACCAGAAGAAGGCCGACGGCAAGGTCGCCAGCGTTGCCAGCGCGCCGTGCAGCACCGGCACGCTCGCGGTCGCGGTTAGCAGCGCCGCCTGCCACGGCGCGGCGAAGGGCAGAAGCACGGCCATCGCGACGCCGATTCCCGTGGCCATGCCCCAGAAATAGCCGTAGCCGTTGAAGCGCCACCAATACCATTTGATGACGTTGGCCGCGGCGTAGCCGCCCCACAATCCCGACACGATCCATTGCACCACGTCGTTGATCGAACTCACGAACCAGCCGATGGTGATGCCCAGCGCCACCACCGAGAACGAGGCGACATAGGAGAGCCTGACGGCAAGCTTCTCGCTGCACTTGGGATTGATGAAGCGCCGGTAGATATCGTTGACGATATAGGGCGGCGCGGCGTTCACCGTCGCCGCCAGGTTCGACATGAAAGCGGCAAGCAGGCCCGCCACGGTGATGCCGAGCAGCCCTACGGGCACGAAACGGCTCAGCGCATCGGGCAAGACCTTCTCGAAGTCCATGTTGGCGCCCATGTGACGGATGCTGCCGGAATAATAGACCAGCGCCAGCACGGTGAGGCCGGCGACCATGAAATAGCGCGGCACGTTCAGCACCACGTTGACCACCGCGCTCATCATGCAGGCCTCGCGCGGATTGCGCGTCGAAAGGATGCGCTGCATGTCGTAATTGGGCGCCGGGCCGGCGGCGGCGATGACGAAGCCTTTGAACAGCAGCATCATCCACAAAAAGCCGAACAGCGAGAAACCGTCCTGGGCGATCTTGCCGTTGGCCGCCGGTATCAGCTTGGACCAGTCGAGCCCGGTCTTCCAGCCGAAGAAGACGTTGTCCCATCCCGTCGGGACGAAGCGGTGCAGCGCTTCCGGTGCCACGTTGTGCATTGCGATGAGGCCGATGGCGACGGCGGCGATCGACAGCAGCGTGAACTGCATTACCTCGGTGATCACCACGCTGAACATGCCGCCTTTCACCACGTAGAACGTGGTGATGCCGATCAGGATCAGCGCGTAGATGTTCTCGTTCGCGGCCGGATCGTTCGAGAAATGCCAGGGCAGGAAATCGACCGCGAACTTGCCGATGCCCTTGAAGCCGTAGCTCAAAAAACCGATCACGCTGACCAGCGCGAAGATCACCACGATGAGATGCGACAGCTGGGCGCCGAGCCCCTCGCCGAAGCGAACCTTGATCCATTCCGCGCCGGTAGTCACGCCCGAGCGGCGCAGCCAGCCCGAGAGGTACACCATCAGGAAAACCTGGTTGAACACCGGCCACAGCCAGGGAATCCACACGCTCTTCATCCCGTAGACGAACAGCCAGGTGACGAGCAGCATGGTGCCCGCGATGTCGAACATGCCAGAGGCGTTGGAGACGCCCAGGAGGTACCAGGGCAGCATGTTGCCGCCGAGAAAGTAGGACTTAGTGTCGCGCGAGGCCCAATGCGAGACCCAGTAGCCGATCAGCACGCTCATCGCCAAAAAGAAGACGATGATGCCGACGTCGAGGAGATGCAGATTCACGTGTTTCCCCCGGTTTTTTGCTTGTTCTTAGGCCTGTGTCCGCGCACCGGCGCGCCGGACAGTCTGGCATTGCGACAGCGCTGTCAAGGCGACGCGGACGCAGCGCAATCCAAAGCCAGCACGGCGTAGCTCGCTAACCAATGTTCGCCCATGTAGTCGCCCGCGACGTGTGGTAGGGCGACCGCAAGATGCGCCGCGGCGCCGTCCCTCAACACGGCCTCGCGCGGATCGCCGCGCACGGCGCCGGCAAGCTGCAACATGCACCAGGCGCGGCTGAGGTTCAGACCGTCGAGATGCGCGATCTTGCCGTCGCTGCGATCGCTCACGGCGGTGGGTTGGAACAGCGCTTGCGGTTCGCCGCGGGCAAGTTTGGGCAGAAATCTTGCGAACCAATCGGCGAACGCCGGCTGCGGCAGTAGGCGGCGCATGCATTCGGCTTCGATCAGCGTCGGCGAGAGAAAATCGTCGCCACTCGGCTCCCAGGCCGGTGCGTCGCGATCCTGCCCGAACCAGGCGAGCGCGCGCTCGGCCAACAGGCGCCGCAATTTGCTGTTCTCAGTCGCCTCCGCATATTCGCTCGCAAGAGTCAGCGCGAAAGCGGTGTTGGCGTGCGTACCGGCGCGGATCGGATAGGTGAGCTTCGGCAAGAATGCCATGAAACGGCCGACGAATGTGTCTTCCAGTGGCTTGAGCACCCCTGACCAACGCTGCGCTGTCGGGTCGCGGCGCAATTCCGCCGCCAGCATCAAGAGCCACGCCCAGCCATAAGACCGCTCGAAGCCGTCGCTCAACGGCCGACGAAGATAAGCAAGCTCGCCGGCCATGTTTGCGTCGATGAAGGCGTCGTCGAAACGACGCGCGATGTCGGCGGCCAACGCCGGAAAGCGGCGGCGCAGCCGGGCCAGCATCCAATGGGCGTGAACGCAGCTGTGCCAGTCGAAACTGCCATAGAAGACGGGATGCAGATCGCGCGGCCTCCTGGCATCGCCGGCTTGGTTCAGCACGTGATCGAGCTTGTTCGGAAACTCGCGCGTCACATGGCCGAGCGCGATGGCGGCGTAGCGCTCGGCAAGGGCAGCGGTAAGGCGCGTGTCGGTCATGGCGGTCCGTGGCGGAAGACGAACAGGGCCATCATCGCGGTGTTGAAGAACAAAAGCAGGAACGCGGTCGGCGCCTGCACCTTGATCACCCCATAGCGGTCGCGCAATTCGAGCACGGCGGCGGGCACGATGTTGAAGTTGGCGGCCATGGGCGTCAGCAGCGTACCACAGAATCCGGACAACATGCCCAGCGCCGACATCACCACGGGATCGCCGCCGAACTTGCCGACGATCAGCGGCAGGCCGATTCCGGCGGTCATCACGGGAAAGGCGGCAAAGGCGTTGCCCATGACGATCGTGAACAGCGCCATGCCGCAGGTGAAGACGACCACCGCGACGGTGGGCGAGGTCATCGGGATGGTATCGGTCGCCAGCGCGGCGACAATCTTGCCGACGCCCGCCGCCGCGAAGATGCCGCCGAGCGCCGCGAGCGCCTGCGGCAGCACCGCGGCCCAGCCCATCGCGTCGATCAAGCGCCGGCCTTCATGCGCGGCCGTCGTGCCGTCGCTCTTGAGCAGGCGCAACGCCCAACCGAGCCCGAACATGGCGCCCAACGCCAGCGAGACCAGCGTCACCTGCTTGGGATCGACCACGGGCATCGCGCCGATCCGCCAATGCGGCAACAGCAGCGTCCCCGCCACCGTGACGACGGGAATGGCGAGCGCCGGCCAGAACAGCTTGTTGCCGAGCTTTGCGGCAGAGGCCTCGCGCGTCGGGGCGTCGGTGGTGGTGTCCGCTCCGGGCTTCAACCCGACGGTCGCCAGGATTGCCATGAGGATCACCAGAGCGCCGCTGATCAGATGCGGCAGCCAGGTGCCCGTGATCATGATCGCCGCGAAAGAGCCCCAGAACACGGTGCTGCGCCAACGCCGCGAATTGGTGCGATCGAAAGCATGGCTGACGGCAAACGCCGCGAACATCGCGCCGGTCAGAATGTAGATCGCCTCAAGCTTGATCATGCGCCGCTCTTCCTGCGGGCGAGCCGGCGATCGAGCAGCCATAGCCTTGCGTTATGGATGAGGAAGGCAAGAACCGCGGTGGGCACCGCCCACAACGCCAGCTCGAACGGCGCCACGAGGATGCCGTACTGCGCGAGGAAGCCGCGCATCAACAAAATCGAGCCGATGGCGATGAAGACGTCTTCTCCGAAGAAGGCGGCGATGTTGTCGACCGCGGCGGCATTGGCGCGGATGGCCTCGCGCGTTTCTTGATCCAGCGGCCCGTCGCGCTCGGCAGCCGCCTCGGCCATCGGAGCGATCAGCGGACGGACCATCTGCACATGCCCTCCGAGCGAGGTCAGCCCGAGCGTCGCGCTGATCTGCCGCAGCAGGAAATAGACGCTCAGCACGCGGCCGGCGGTGGCGCCGTGCAGGCGCGCGATCAGTCGGCGCGCCTGCTCGCGGATGCCACCGCGCTCGAGCAGTCCGATCACCGGCAGCACCAGCCAGGCGATGGCAATGAAGCGGTTGTCGGCGAACGCCTTGCCGAGCAGCTCCACGACCGCAAGCGGCTCGATGCCCGCGGTGAGGCCTGTGACGAGTGCGGCCGCCACTACCACCAGAAGCGGATTGAAGCGCAGCGCGAAGCCCAGGACGACGACGGCGATCCCCGAAAGCACCAACATAAGCCGCCCCGCGCGCAAGGGCGTCGCCGCCCGATTGTCCCAGGCTGCCAGCGTATGCAACTCTGCCGGACGGTTACAAGGACCGCGAAGCATGCGCTGGCAAGTGTGGATCGACCGCGGCGGCACCTTCACCGACGTGGTGGCGCGCCGGCCCGACGGCAGCTTCGCGATCGCCAAGCTGTTGAGCGACAATCCGGAGCGCTATGACGACGCGGCGGTGGCCGGCATCTTGACGGCGCTCGGCTTGCCGCCCGACGCGCCGCTGCCGCACGAGCGCATCGACCAGGTCAAGATGGGCACGACGGTGGCGACCAACGCGCTGCTCGAACGCAAGGGCGCGCGCACGCTGCTGGTCGTCAACCAAGGCTTCGCCGATCTGTTGGAGATCGGCCATCAGACGCGGCCGCGCCTGTTCGATCTGGCGATCAAGAAACCGGCGATGGTCTACGGCGCGGTCGAGGAAGTGAGCGGCCGTGTCGACGCGTCGGGACACGTTCTGACGCCGCTGGACGATGAGGCCGCGCGCGCGATGTTGCTTCGCCGCCGCGCCGAGGGCTTCGAATCCTGTGCCATCGCCTTGATCCACGCCTGGCAGTTCCCCGATATGGAAACGCGTCTGGCCGCCCTCGCGCGCCAAGCGGGATTCCGTCACGTCTCCATGAGCCACGCGATCAGCCCGCTGATGGGACTGGTCGCGCGCGGGCGAACGACGGTGGCCGACGCTTACGTCTCGCCGGTCTTGCGCCGCTACGTCGAGCGTCTGTCGGCCGCCTTGGGCGACACCAAGCTGTACTTCATGCAGTCCAACGGCGGATTGGCCGACGCCGCGCGCTTCCAAGGCAAGGACGCCATCCTCTCGGGCCCGGCGGGCGGTGTGGTCGGCGCGGCACGCACCGCGGAAAGCGTCGGCTTCCGCAAGATCATCGGCTTCGACATGGGCGGCACGTCCACCGATGTGGCGCTTTATGCTGGGCAGTTCGAGCGTGTTTTCGACAGCGAAATCGCCGGCGTCGAACTGCGCGTGCCGATGCTGGCGATCAAGACCGTGGCGGCCGGCGGCGGCTCGATCCTGCATTTCGACGGCGCACGCTTTCGCGTCGGGCCGGACAGCGCCGGCGCCAATCCCGGCCCGGCCTGCTACCGGCGCGGCGGACCGCTCACCGTCACCGACGCCAATGTGCTGGTGGGCAAGCTCCAGCCGCGCCATTTTCCGGCGATCTTCGGTGCGGATGGCGACCGTCCGCTCGATGCCGAAATCATCGAGGAGAAGTTCGCGGCGTTGGCGCGCGAGGTTTCGCTGGCGACGGGACGCCTGCAAAAGCCGCGCGCCATTGCCGAAGGTTTTCTGCGCATCGCCGTTTCCAACATGGCGCAGGCGATCAAACAGATCTCGCTCGAAAAGGGCCACGACGCGGCGGATTTTGCGCTGAACTGTTTCGGCGGCGCAGGCGGCCAGCACGCTTGCTTGGTCGCCGACGAGTTGGGCATGACGAGCGTCCTGATCCATCCTTATGCCGGCGTGTTGTCCGCATACGGAATGGGATTGGCGGATCAGAGCATCATCCGCCAGCAGGCCGTCGAGCGGCCGCTTAACGACGAAGCGGTCGTTGACGCGGCGCAGATTCTAACGCGACTGGCCGCCGACGCGACGGCCGCGCTTCCCGGCGAGTCTGCCGCAGCGCAGACGCTGACCGCCGATCTGCGTTACGACGGCACCGATACGCCGCTGACCGTGCCGTTCGGAACGGTGGAAGCGATGCGCTCGGCCTTCGATCTGGCACATCGGCGCCGCTTCGGCTTTTCGACCCCCGAACGCGCCATCATTCTCGAAAGCGTCGCTGCCGAGATCGTCCGGCAAGGCGAACCGGTGACGATGCCGCTGCGGCCTTCCGCCGACGGCACGCCGCCGCGACCCATCGACCAAGCCTCGATGTGGAGCGGCGGCCGCGCGCACGCGGTTGCGATCTACGATCGCGACACGCTGCGCGCCGGCGACCGCATCGCCGGCCCGGCGATCATCCGCGAGGCCATCGCCACCACCATCGTCGAGCCGGAGTGGTCGGCCGAGATGGGCAAGACCGGCGAACTGGTGCTGCGGCGCATGGTTCCGCGCGACCGCGCCCAGATCGCCAACGCGGCCCGGCCCGATCCAGTTTTGCTCGAGCTGTTCAACAATCTCTTCATGGCGATTGCCGAACGTATGGGCGTGGTGCTGCGCAACACCTCCACCAGCGTGAACATCAAGGAGCGGCTCGATTTCTCCTGCGCGCTGTTCGACGCGGACGGCAATCTCGTCGCCAACGCGCCGCACGTGCCCGTGCATCTCGGCGCCATGGGCGAAAGCGTGCGCACCGTTCTGGCGGCGCGGCGCGGCGCGCTCAAGCCGGGCGACATGGTCGTCCTCAACAATCCCTTCAACGGCGGCACGCATCTGCCGGACATCACCGTCATTGCGCCGGTATTCGACGCGAGCGGCCGCGACATCCGCTTCTTCGTCGGCAATCGCGGCCATCATGCCGACATCGGCGGCGTCACGCCGGGTTCGACGCCGCCGGACTCCGCCATGCTCGACGAAGAAGGCGTCGTCATCGACGATTTCCTGCTGCTCGACGGCGGGGCGTTCCGCGAGCGGGAATTCCGCGCGCTGCTGGACGGCGCGCGCTATCCCGCCCGCAGTCCCGACACCAACGTCTCGGACATCAAGGCGCAGATCGCGGCCAACCAGGCCGGCATAGCCGAGCTGAACGCGCTGATCGAGCGCTACGGCTGGCCTGCGGTGCAGTCCTACATGCGCCACGTCATGGCCAATGCCGAGGAAAGCGTGCGACGGGTGATCGACCGGCTCGGCGACGGCGCGTTCGATTACGCGATGGACGACGGCGCGCGGCTCAAGGTGAGCGTCAGCGTCGATCACGCGCGGCGCGAAGCGGTGATCGATTTCAGCGGCACCGGCGCGGAAAGCGCCGGCAACTTCAACGCGCCGCCGGCGGTGACGCGCGCCGTGGTGCTGTTCGTTTTCCGCGCGCTGGTCGGCGACGACATCCCGCTGAACGAAGGCTGCCTCAAGCCGCTCAAGATCATCGTGCCGAAAGACAGCTTTCTGGCGCCGCGGCCGGGCCGCGCCGTCGTCGCCGGCAACACCGAAGTCGGCCAGGCGATCTGCAACGCCTTGTTCGGCGCGCTCGGCGCTTGTGCCTCCTCGCAGGCAACGATGAACAACTTCCTGTTCGGCGACGCCCACCATCAATATTACGAGACGATCTGCGGCGGCGCGGGCGCCGGGCCCGGCTTCGACGGCGCTTCGGCCGTCCACACGCAGATGACCAACACGCGCATCACCGATCCGGAAGTGATCGAGATGCGCTATCCGGTGCGGCTGGAACGCTTCGCCATCCGGCGCGGCTCAGGCGGCGACGGCAAATGGCGCGGCGGCGACGGCGCCGTGCGCAAGCTGCGGTTTTTGGCGCCGGTGGTCGCCTCGCTGATTGCCTCGCGCCGCGCCGTAGCGCCCTTCGGATTGCAGGGTGGCGCGGACGGTGCGCCCGGCCGTCAATGGATCGAGAAACCCGATGGCCGGATCGAGACGCTCGCTGGCGTCGCCAAGATCACACTCGACGCGGGCGATGCCGTGATCATCGAAACTCCGGGCGGCGGCGGTTTCGGCACGCCTTAAGGCGCCGCGACAATGGCCGCGAGCGTCGCTACGCGGTCTTCCTCAAGCACTTTGAAATCGAAGCTCGGCGGGTGGACGAATTGGTAATCGGGATATTTCGCCAGCACGTCCTTGAGCGTGGGATCGGTCTTGAGGATCAGCGCGCGCACCGCCGCGTTCACCGCCTTGATCTCGGCGGGCGAGGGCGGCGGCGGGGGTGGCGGCGCCAGATAATCGACGATCACGCTGAGCTTGCCGGCGCGGTCCGTCGACGCTTCGATCGCGGCGCTGCCGGAAGAAAGATCGAAGCTGCCGGTCTTCAGCACCACCTTTTCGTTTTCGACGATGGTGTAGGAATAGCGGCCGGATAGCCGCTCGGCACCCGGCGCGAGCTTGACCGTCCAGCCGATGGTCTCACCCGGTGCGTAACGGCCGTCCGCGTGATATGGCGTGAAGACGAGAGGGCCCGCTTCGGCTGCGCTCACCACAAGCGTGAGGCTTGCGGCGCCGAGCAGGATGCTTTTCATCGTCCGCTCCCCGCTTGCGCCAAGGTCGGCGACGTGTGATGAACGAATTTGTCCACCCATTGAATGAAGTATTTCATGTTGGGCGCGTCGGTGTGCCCGCCGTCGTCCTGCCGCCAGGCGAGATGGCCTGAGAGCAATCCGTCGTTCACCGGCGGCATTTTCGCGTCGCGATAGTCGTCGCCGACGCCCAAATCCTTGACGCCCAACAGACGGAACACCTTGCCCGCCGCGACCGTCGCCATGTAGCTGCCCTTATGGTCGAGCCATTTGGCGTCGCCGCGTTCGGGAATGCCGTAGCTGATGAAGGTGAGCCGCGGCGCGCACAGCGCGATCAGCTCGTGCGAATCCACCGGCAACTGTCTGATGTTCCCGCTGCCAAATGTCGCTTTCGCGGCGCCGTATTTCATGAAGTTTCCGGCCATCCAATAATATTCGCCGCCGGTAAGACTCTCGACCGCCTCGCCCCAGTTGCGCCGCAGCAGCGTGGCGCCGCCCTTGCCCGACGATCCGACCAGCACCATGGCGAAGCGCTTATCGAAGGCCATGGTGACGAGCGCCGCCTTGCCGTAGCGCGACACACCTTCGATGCCGACATGTGCCGCATCGACCGTCGGATCGCTTTCGAGATAATCGAGGCCGCGGCTGGCGCCCCAGGCCCAGGCGCGCAGCGCGCCCCAATCGTCGGGCTTGCGCGGCTGACCTTTGTTGACCAGGCCGATGATGCCGCGCGTCAACCCGGCGCCGTTGTCGGCCTGCACGCTCACCGGATCGAGCAGCGCGAAACCCCAGCCGTCGGCGATCAATTCCTGCGTCGAGGGCGGATCGCCGTCGGCGTTCTTCTCGGTCGGCGCGAACGGCATCGGCGCGATGGGCATGTAGAAGAAATGCTGCTCGAAAACTTGTTGCAGCGAGGGATCGGTCTCGACCAGGGCCTTCTTCAGCGCCGCGTTGATGCGCCAGAGTTCCTCGGGCGTGGGCTGCGGCGGCGCTGGAAAATTCGTCGGTCCGAACATCATCAGCACGGGAACAGGCTTGCTCGCGTTCGCCGGCAGCACCAGCGTCATGGCGATATGGACGTCGATCAGCGGATAGGACGAATTGTCGACATGGCCGTCGAGCCGCTTGATGATCACCGGAATGCCGCCGACTTCGTCCTTTTCGCTCGACGTGACCGTCCAAGTGACTTTTGGAACATCCTTTGGAACGCGGCCGTAAACATCCTCCTCGAACGCTTCCACGATCTGCGGCCGGCGCTTTTGCCACCACAGTTTCGCGCTGGTGACCTTCCGGCCGTCGTCCAGCGTCAGCGGATCGGGCAGATCGGGATAAGGATTGGCCAGCGCCTCGTCGTAATTGGCGTGGTTGGGTGCGTTTTCGTCACCGCTGGGACCGGGCCGCAATTCCTGGATGCCCAATTGGGCCATCATATTCTGCTGGTCTTGGTCCTGCGTGAAATTGACGGGCGGCGGAAAATCGCCTGCCGCCGCGCCGCAAAGCGCCAAGCCCGCCGCAAAGGCAGCCGCGAGAACGCGCGCGCAACTTGCCGACGTGGACGTCATGGGTCCTCTCTGTTCGCGCTCCCATCCTAACCGGGGCGCGGCGGCTGGCGTCAAGCCGCTGCCGCAGCCGTCGGCGCCAAGAGCCGCCCGAAGAACAGCCGCGCCGCGAACAGCAGTGCGGCGGAGACGGCCATCAATCCCGCGTGCATCAGCCAGAAGCTGGTGTCCGGCATGGTGCCGAGCAGTCCGCCCAGATAACCCACCAGCAAATTGCCGAAGAACAGGTGCACGTAATAGACGGCGATCATCGTGCCGCCCAGCCCCTTGGGCGCGGCGCGCGAATAGAGCGCCAGTCCCACCGGCAGCACGTTGGCGAAGCCGATGTCGTTGAGGATGTGAAAGCCCAGCGCCCAATAGAGCGGCACCGGATGGTGCGTGGCCGTCGCCACCGCGGAACAACCTGCCAGCACCACCGGCCCCGCCGTGCTGATCGCGATACCGATGACGATCTTGGTGATTTCGTCCGGCTCTTTCCAACGCTTGCCGTACCAGCGCCAGAAGGTGATGACCAGGAACATCGTCACGGCGCTGACGAACGCGTCCACCGCGACGATCCAGGTGATCGGCATGTTGAAGCCCCAGAGCATCGTCTGGAAGTTCTTCTCGCCCCACACCAGATAGGCGTCGAAAATCTCCTGGTTGCCGATCAGCGAAACCGCTAGCACGGGCAGCAGCGCCACCAGCAGGATCACCACGCGCCAGTCGTGCGCGGTCAGCGGCGGGTGTTTGGTCCTGCCGCCGACCTTGCTGATCGGGTCGGGTGGAAAGGTGGAACGGCCGGCAAGATAGATCGCCAGCCCCAGCACCATGCCGACGCCAGAGGCGACGAAGCCCAGATGCCAATCGACCCTTTGTCCGAGATAGCCGCAGATGATCGGCGCGAGGATCACCGCCAGCTGGATGCCCATGAAGTAGATCTGGAAACCGGTGGCGCGGCGCGGATCGTCGATCCGGTAGAGATCGCCGACCTGGCTTGCAATGTTTGCCTTGAACAAGCCGACGCCGACGAGCAGCAACAACAGCGCGATGAGGAAAGTTGCGTTGAGCACCGTGAGAAAGGTGCCGAACACCATCAGGATCGCGCCGGCGGTCACCGCCATCGTGCGTCCGATCACGCGGTCGGCGAGAAATCCGCCGATCAGCGGCGTGACGAATACAAAGGCGGCATAGAACTGCGTCGTGTTCGAGGCGAGCGCCATCTTCGACTGCGGCCCGTAGACGAACTCTATCAGGCGGCGGAAGGCGTCGAAGCCCCAGACCTGCGCGATATGCTCGGGCGTCAGCAGATAGTGCAGCAGATAAAGGACCAGAAGCGTCGTCATCCCGTAATAGGAGAAACGCTCGAAGTACTCGGAGGCCGACAGCCAGCCGAGGCCCACTGGGTGGCCCAGGAAGGCGGTGTCGGATTTGGCTTTTGCTGTGCTCGCGGTTTCGTTGCTCAAGTGACATCCCGGATTCGTCCCCGGGGCAGTGTCGCGGAGCCGGACCGTGATGGCAAGCCGCCGCGTCTAATGCGCCATCTGGCCGGGTGCGGCAGGCTTGCGCAGGCCGGTCAGCGTGATGCACAGCACCATGAACACCGCCAGCGTCGCCGAGGATTCGATGCGGTCGAGATGCAGCCCGCCTTGCGCGTGAGGCTTGGTGAGGATGTCGCCGAGGGTGGCGCCGAGCGGGCGCGTCAACACGAAGGCCGCCCAGAACAGCAGCGTGCGCGACAGCTTGGTGAAGAGATAAAGCGCCGCGATCAGCGCGATCGCCGCGCCGAAGATCGCCGCTCCGCCAACGAAGCCCGCATCGAGCGAGTCCGAGGTGTAATCGCCGAGCGCGGTGCCCAGCGTGTTGGAGATCAGGATCGTCGTCCAGTAGAAGATTTCCGTCTTGCGGTCGGAGATGTTCGCCACCGAAACGCTGCCGGTCGAAAGCCGCCAGAGGCCGAGCGAGGCGAGCACGCAGCCGAACAGGATGAGCGAGGCCAGCGGATAGCCGAGCTCCGCCGTGCGGTCGAGATAGTCGGAAATTTCGGTGCCCACCGTCGTGGTCGCCACGATCACGAACCAATAGAAGAACGGGTGATAGCGTTTGGCGCCGACTTGCAGCGCCAGCGCGACGAAGAACACGACGGTAAAAATGCCGATGCCGACGAGGTAGCCGTAATTCAGCGTCATCGACACCGCGTCGCCGCCGGTCTCGCCCAAGGTCGTGGCCGCGATCTTCGCCACCCAGAACGCCAGCGTGACGGCGGGGACTTTGTTGGCTTTCAGCGCATCCATGGGCACTAACGCTTCGCCGGATCGAGGAACAGAAGCTTCACCGTGCCCGGCTTGATCGTATAGCGGTGACGGGCGTCAGCGGCCGACGGGTTCTCGTCAAAATCCGCCGTCACCAGATAAATGCGTCCGCTCTTGGGATCGAGGCCCATGGTGCGCGCGCCGAATTGGGTGTCGACCGGCGGCAGCGCCACGAATTCGTCGGGCGCTTTCTCCTGCACGATGGAGAGCGTGCCGTCGCGGTTGGAACTGAAGGCAAGCTTCGTCTTCGCGTCGAACATGTCGAAATCGGTACCTTCGCCGATGGGCAGTGTGGCCAGCACCGTTCCGGTCTCGGCATTCATCACGGCCATCACTTTGTTGGAGCAGCTCGCGAACAGCCGTTTGGTCTTGGTGTCGATAGCGAGGCCGTGCGGACGGATGCAGCCGGTCAGCGGCCAATGCGCGTCGGCCTTGTTGGTCTTCGCGTCGATGCGCACGATCTCGCTCTTTTCGGCGCCGTCGATATACAGTTTGCCGTTCTCGCCCGAGACGCCGAATTCCAGCCCGCCGCCGCCATCGATGGTGGCGATGGGCTTGTCGGATTTGGGATCGACCACGGTCAACTTTCCGGAATCGCCGTCGATCACGAAGATGTGGCCGCTTATCTTGTCGAAGATGATGCCGTCGGCGTCGTCTTCCGCCTTGATGCGATGGATGATCTTGAAGGTTTTGGGATCGAACGAGACGGCGACGCCCGCCTTGCCGTCGTCGCTGTAGACCTTGCCGCGCGCAAACGCGATGCCGTGCGTGCCGCCATCGAGACCGGTCACCTGGCCGAGGATCGCCCCGCTCTTGCCGTCGACCGCCGTCACCTCGCTGCCATGCGCGACATAGACGCGGCCGGAGGCGGGATCGAACACGACGTAATCCCAGCGGTCCGGCGCGCCGAGCGTCACCGTCTTGACGATGCTGTAGGCGGGCGCGTTTTGGGCCGCGGCGGGCGTGGCGAGCGCAAGAAACAGAGCGGCCGCAATTCGTTTCATGGGCGTTTCCTGATTTTAAGGGCGAGCGCCGAACCGTGCTTTCTTAGGCGCGCCGCGTCAACCCGTGTCGCAGATTCTTCAAAAGGTTACCAGCGTCGCAATGTACCAGGACGAAATGTCATCCTCGCCCGCGTTCTGCAAACCGGGTCCGAACGAGGCCATCAAATGCCAATGCTCGTTGAGGTCGTAGATGACGCCGCCGCCGAGGCCCGTGAAAGCGCGCCCGCCGCGCGTTGCGGCCGTCTGGTGGTAGACCTCCATGCCGAGTTGCAGGTCGGGCAGCACTTGCCGCGTCAGCGCCGCGCCGACGAGGCAGGAATTCTGCGCGTCCCCGCCATGGTCGAGGGTGCAGCCGCCGCCGCCGAAGGCCGACCACTCGCCCCAATCCCGGCTCAGCCAGAACGGCAGCAGCAGCGAAGCGTGCCGCTCGCCGATCGCCGGCGAGCCGCTCGGCAGAAACACGCGCGGAAAGAAGGCGACGTCCAGGCCGGCATCCTCTTGATGCAGGAACTTGTATTTCGCGGCCAGTTCGATGTTGCCGAGGTTCACCGCGCCGGGCCCGCTCGTCGGCGCGTCATAGGCGAGCGGCACGACCGCGGTCAGTTGCAGGTTGGGCGCGGCGCCGTAGTTGAAATCGATGCCCGCTTCGCCGCCCGTGCCGCCGCGCGTCGCCGTGCCTTGGGTAAATTCGTAGATTTCAAAATGGCCGAGGTCCGTCGGCTCGGGATCGTCGGTGACATAAGGCGGGCCGGCCAGCGCGGGGCAAGCCGTCGCGAGACACAAACAAAAGACGAGCCGCCGGAGCATCGCTGCCATCCGCCTTGCGCGACAAAACGGATAACCGCGGCGGGCGAGCCGATCAAGCGCGCCCGGAAAGCCAGGGCCTGTGCTATTTATCGAGCGCCGCGGCCGGCGCGCGGCTTGGGCCGTTGCCGGGGCTGGGGCAAGCCGCTACAAGGCCCTCCGTTCGCAGTGACACGAATCATGGCTGAGAAGATTTCCCGACCCAAGGCGCGGCTGCCGCGCGGTTTTCGCGACCGCACGGCGGGCGAGATCGCGGCCGAGCGCCGGCTGATCGAGACCATCCGCGGTGTCTACGAAAGCTACGGCTTCGCGCCGCTGGAGACGCCGGCCTTCGAATACACCGACGCGCTCGGCAAGTTCCTGCCCGATGTCGACCGCCCGAACGAAGGCGTGTTCTCGCTGCAAGACGACGACGCGCAGTGGCTGTCGCTGCGCTACGATCTGACCGCGCCGCTGGCGCGCTACGTGGCGGAGAATTTCCAGAACCTGCCCAAGCCCTTCCGCCGCTATCAGGTGGGCTCGGTGTGGCGCAACGAAAAGCCGGGGCCGGGCCGCTTTCGCGAATTCACACAGTTCGACGCCGACACGGTCGGCTCCAACTCCCCCGCCGCCGACGCGGAACTCCTGATGATGGTGTGTGACGCGCTTGAGGCACTCGGGCTGAAGCGGGGGGAGTATGTCGTCAAAATCAATAGCCGAAAATTGCTTGATGCCTTGCTCGGTTTCCTTGGATTGGCTGGGCCATCTAATGCAGCAAGGCGGGGTATCATTCTGCGTGCCGTTGATAAGTTTGATCGAGTTGGACCCGATGGCGTATCTCAACTCTTGACCACTGGCCGTAAAGACGAAAGTGGTGACTTTACACAGGGTGCAAATCTTACAAGCGATCAAGCACGCATAGTGATGCAATTTCTTGGGTTTTCGTACGACGGACAATTCAAGCGCACGAATGAGGAAATGTACTTTGGTCCAATTGGTGACTTCGCATCCGCAGAGTTGAAAGCCATAGTTGACATTGTGAGGGAGAGCGGCTTCGAAACTGATCGCATCTCTGTTGACCGGACGGTCATTCGCGGCCTCGACTACTACACTGGCCCTGTTTTTGAAGCGCAATTGACCTTCCCTATCACTAATGACGCTGGTGAAACTGTGGTGTTTGGTTCCGTCGCCGGTGGTGGTCGCTATGACGATCTAGTAGCGCGGTTCACCGGCCAACAAGTTCCCGCCACAGGAATTTCAATCGGAGTTTCGCGACTACTAACTGCACTTCAGTCACGCGGTCTGGCCGGAGATGAATCTCCGCTGGTAGTTGTCCTGCCAATGGATAATTCTGCTTGTGCCTTCAAAATAGCTGGAGACCTGCGAAGTGCTGGCATCCGTTGTGAAACCTTTGTCGGCAACAAGAAATTCGGTGACCAGCTCAAATATGCCGACAAGCGCGGTGCGGCCTTGGTCGTCATGGAAGGTGAAGACGAGCGCAATGCCGACCCTCCTCAGGTCACGTTGAAAGATTTGAAGGCCGGCGCGGAAGCCAGCAAATCCGTCGGCACGCGCGAGGAATGGGTCGGCGCCCGCGCCGGGCAGACCACCGTTCCGCGCGCCGTCCTCGTGGCGGAAGTGCAGAAGCTTCTGAAGCGCGGGGTCTGACATGCCCGCTTTTCCCGATTACGGTCCCGAGGACATCGCGGCGCTAGACGAGCAGGCCGACGCGATCCTTGGCGTCTTTGCCGCGCGCGGTTACAGGCGCCACGAGCCGTCGATCCTGCAGCCGGCGCAGCTGTTCGTCGACCGCTCCGGCGAGGAAATCCGTAGACGGACGTTCGAGCTCACCGACCCCTGGGGCCGCGAGCTTTGCCTACGCCCCGACCTCACCATTCCCACCTGCCAATGGCAGGTCGCGAGTGGCGCGGCGTATCCGGCGCGGCTGTGCTATCACGGGCCGGCGTTCCGCCATCGCCCCGGCGACGGTCCGACGCAATTCTTTCAGGCGGGCGCCGAGCTGCTCGGGCTCGCGGATCGCGCCGCCGGCGATGCGGAAATGCTGCGGCTCGCGGTCGACGCCTTGCGCGCCGCGGGGCTTTCCGATTTCGACATGAAGATCGGCGATCTCGGCCTGTTCGCCACGCTGATCGACGCGCTCGACGTGCCGGCGCAATGGCGCGGGCGGTTGAAGCGTCATTTCTGGCGCAGCGAATATTTCGAAGCGCTGTTAGCGCGCATGGTGGCCGGCGCTGTCAACGAAGCGGAATTGGCCATCGCCGCCTTGCACGGTCTCGGTGCCGCGGAAACGCGCAGCGCCGTCGATACGCTGATCGACTTGCAAGGCGACGCGCCGCTGGCCGGCCGCACCCGAGAGGAAATCTTCGAACGGCTGGCGCTGCAGGCCTCCGACGGCCGCGCGCCGCGGCTCGACGCCGAAACCGCCGAAACGATCAAGGCGGTGCTCGCGGTCAGCGGCCCCGCGCCCGAGGCGCTCGATAAAATCCGTATGCTGACGAAATCGGTGGAAAGCCGCCTGCGATCCCCGCTCGCTGCGATGCAAGCCCGCTTGGCCGTGTTGGCCGCGTTGGGTCTGGACCCGCAGCGCGTTCAATTCGTCGCCCATTTCGGGCGCAATCTCGAATATTACACCGGCTTCGTGTTCGAATTCTGGTCACGCGGCGGCCTCGAGATCGCCGGCGGCGGCCGCTACGACACGCTCTTGGAGTCGCTCGGCGCGCCGCGCGGCACCAGCGCCATCGGCATCGCCATCCGCAGCGAGCGGCTGCTCGAAGCGAGGCGAGGAGCGCAATCCGGCGAAGTGTGCAGCGGTTCGCCGGAAGATTGCGCGACCGATAATGGAATGGCGCGATGAGCGAGGAGCTGACCCTCGCCATTCCGTCGAAGGGCCGCCTCAAGGAGCAGGTCGACGCTTATTTCGCCTCTGCCGGCGTGGCGCTGGTCCAGCTCGCGGGCGCGCGCGGCTATCGCGCGACGGTGGAGGGCATCGCCGGCATCGACGTGATGCTGCTGTCGGCGGGCGAGATCGCTTCCGCGATCGTCGCGGGCGACGTGCATCTTGGCGTCACCGGCGAGGATTTGCTGCGCGAGGCGGCGCCCGAGCTCGAACGCCGCGTGACACTGCTCAAGCCGCTCGGCTTCGGCTTCGCCGACGTGGTGGTGGCCGTGCCGCGCTCCTGGATCGACGTTTCGACCTTGGCCGATCTCGACGACGTCTGCGCCGCGTTTGCCCAACGCCATCGCCGCCGCTTGCGCGTCGCCACCAAATACGCGCAGCTGACGCGCGGCTTCTTCGCGCACGCCGGCATTTCCGATTACCGCATCGTGCCGAGCGCCGGCGCCACCGAAGGCGCGCCGACGGCGGGCACGGCGGAGGTCATCGTCGACATCACCACCACGGGCTCGACGCTCAAGGCCAACGGCCTCAAGGTGCTCGACGACGGCGTGATCCTCAAAAGCCAGGCGCAGCTCGCCATGAGCCTCACCGCCGCGTGGAACGAGGAGAGCCGCGCGGCCGCGAGCGCACTGCTGGCGCGATTGGGCACGGAATGGGCGAATGGCGAATGGCGAATAGCGAATGGCGAATAGAAGAGTCCCTATTCGCTATTCGCTACTCGCTACTCGCCTTTATTTCACTGCGGCGAAATCGGACCGGCTTCGATGTCGGGATCGTTGAGGTGCTCCGCCTTCCAGCGCATCGCCTCCATGATGCGCGTGCGGCCCGAGGGGTGATCGTAGAACACGAATTCCTCCCACGGCGAAGGATCGAGCTTGCGGTAGGTCGAGAGCTTCAGCACCGCTGTCGCGAAGGCGTCGGGCTGGCGCACCGCGTTCAGTCCGAAGATGTCGGCCTGGGCTTCTTGCGTACGCGTGAGCGTGTTGGTGATCGGCGTTGCCAGCAGCGACAGCACCGTGAACAAGGCCATCAACAGCGGCAGTCCCGCCGGATCGTCGATGCTTCGCACGTCCCAATTGCCGCCGAAAAGTCCCACCAGGCCTCGGAACACCCGATCGGCAATGCCGAAGCCCAGCAGCAACAGCAAGCCCGTCCAGGTGATGCCGATGGCGACATGGTCCATCACGTAATGGCCCATCTCATGACCCACGATCGCGATCACCTCGCTCGGCGTGCCGTCGTTCAGCAGATTGTCGGACAGCGAAATGCGCGTCGTGCCCAGCATGCCCGAGACGTTCGCCGTGATGCGGTTCGATTGCCGCGAAGCGTCGTACACGTAAACGTCCTTGGCCGGAATGCCGTTGGCGCGCGCCTCCGAAAGGATCGTCGACTTCAGCGTGCTGTCGGGCAGCGAGGTATAGTGATTGAACAAAGGCGCGATGTACACCGGCCCGATAGCGGCGGTGACGATCACGAGCGCCACCGCGATTCCCGTGCCCCACAGCCACCAGGCGCGTTTGGCTCCGCGCATCGCGGCGTAGATCAGCGCGATCAGGACGGCGAAAAAGACGGCGCTGACGGCGAACCCTTTTCCGAAATCGCCGGCCCATTGCAGAAAGGTCTGGTTGGAAAGTCCGTAGGCGTGCTCGCGCACGAACTCCTCGTAGATCGTCAGCGGCAGCGTCGCCACGGTGGTCACGACGACGTATAGGATCGCGTAGACCGGCGCCTGCCAGAAGCGCGAGCGCGTCAGGCGTTGGGCGAAATTGCGCATGGCGGCGGAAAGACGCAGTCCCAACAGCAGCCCCGCCACGACGACGGCGTAGATCACGTCCACCACCTGCAGCACGTAGCCGCCCTCGAAATAGGCGTCGGAGCGCGCCCGCGCCTTGCCGCCGACGCGCGCGAGATAGGCGTTGACCGCCTTGTTCACGTCGAAATTCTGGACGGTCGGCGGCGGCAATTGCTCGACCTCGACATGGGTGGTCGGCGCGGCGATGGGGACCGATTGCGCCGCGGCGGGAACGACCGCAAGGGCGAGCATCGCCGCCAGCAGCCAAGCTGTCATTTTCGTCATGCGCCGCTCCGTCGCGAAAAATCCGGCCCGCAGAGTGTTCCCGCGCCGCGGAATATGCAATGACGGCGCGCGGACTTTGCACAGGCGAAGATGACCGGCCTCTCGTATCTCGAAACCGCTAGCGCGCGAATCGCTTATCGCAAGCGCGAAGGTCAGGTTCCGTGCGTCGTGTGGCTCGGCGGTTTCCGCTCCGACATGGACGGCACCAAGGCCGCAGCGCTCGATGCCTGGGCGGCGCGGCGCGGGCAGGCGTATCTGCGCTTCGACTATTCCGGGCACGGAAGTTCGCAGGGCGCGTTTGTCGACGGCACCATTTCAGGTTGGCGCGATGATGCATTGGCCGTGTTGGATGGATTGAGTCGGGGTCCCGTCGTCCTGGTCGGTTCCAGCATGGGCGGTTGGATCGCGCTGCTGCTGGCGCGCGCGCGCCCGGAACGCATTGCGGGTCTTGTGCTGATCGCACCGGCGGCCGATTTCACCGAGGACTTGATGTGGGCGCAAATGACCGCCGACGTCCGCCGCGTGCTGCTCGAAACCGGCCGCTGGCATAACCCCTCCGCTGACGGCGGCTATCCCATCACGCGGGCGCTGATCGAGGACGGGCGCCGGCACCTGGTGCTCGGCCAGAAGCACGCTTTCCCGTTTCCCGTGCGCATCCTGCAAGGCATGAGGGATGCCGACGTGCCGTGGCGCCATACGTTGCGGCTCGCCGAAGCCATCGACGGCGATGTGCGCCTCACGCTGGTCAAGAACGGCGATCACCGCTTGTCGACGCCGGCCGATCTCAAGCTTTTGGAACGCACGCTTGCCGCCTTGATCGAGGACCTCGAATGAAGCCCTGTCTGCTTTTGCTTGCCGTGTGCGTCCTGGCCGCGCTGCCGGCCCGCGCCGCCGAAGAGGTGACGAACTACGACCAGTGCGTCGCGTTGGTCGAGAAGAACGCGGCCGTCGCCGAAGAGCGCGCCCGCGCCTGGCGCAATATCGGCGGCGGCGCGGCGGCGACGCATTGCCGGGCGCTGGCGCTGACGGCGCTGAAACGCTACGGCGACGCGGCGCACGAGCTGGAATCGCTGGCGCAGGATCGCAGCATCGATAATCCTTCAGACCGCGCCGCGCTGTACGATCAGGCGGGCAATGCCTGGCTCTTGGCGGGCCAGGCGAACGAGGCCGAGCGGGCGTTTTCCGCCGCGCTCGCTCTGCTGCCGAACGACATCGATCTTCTGACCGACCGCGCCCGCGCCCGCGCCTTGCTCAAGAATTGGTACGGCGCCGAGACCGATCTCAGCGCGGCGATCGTGCAGGATCAGGATCGCCCCGATCTCCTGGTGCTGCGCGCCAGCGCCCGTCGCGCCCTCGGCAAGAAGGACGGGGCCGCCGCCGACATCGTGCGGGCGCTTGCGCTTTATCCCGATTATCCCGCGGCGCTGGTCGAGCGCGGCGAGATGAAGTACGAGGTCGGCGACCTGAATGGCGCGCGCGCCGATTGGAAGAAGGCCGCCGCCTCGCACGAAGGCGACGCCGCCGCCGCCGCGCGTCGCGATCTCGAGCAACTGGGTCCCGAACAAAAGCCGCTGCGTTAGGGCATAGTATTCCGAGATTGAATCGTCTGGGCCATCCTTCGAGACCCGGCGCACCCTTCGAGGCTCGCTTCGCTCGCACCTCAGGGTGACGGGATTGTTTCAGCAAGCAGCGATTATGCTTTGCGCCGCCCATTCCGCGCGCTCGTCGGCGCAATGCTGTCGGAAACCCGTCGCGGCAGGAACACGCGACACTTTTGATAGACCGGCTGCGAACGAGAATGACTCAAACTTAAAAACCAGAAAATCTGACGCATCATCGCAACGAGAGAAGTGTGTCTGAATGCCAAGAAAATCGAGCCAATTTCTTCTTTGCGGAACAGTGTACTCGCTCGCCGCAAGCCGGCGGCGACGAGACCGTCGTCCTTGACTATTAGGTGTTTCAGAAAAGCGCTATCGTGCATTCCATCCCGGATCATCTGGGTAATGTTGGATTTGACTAACTCTACTTTCTGATATTGGGAGGCGTGTATGAAACTGCCTGCATTGGCTGCCGTCTCTATACTTGGTTTAATTTTGTCAGGTTGCGTCAGCGATGTTCCGGTCACGCGCCAGGACATCACAATCGTGACCACCCCGGCGGACGCTTCATGCGTGTTCGAGCGGGAGGGCCAGCAAATAGGCACAATTGCCAGCACACCCGGAACGGTAAATGTCACCCAGACCTTGGATGACATCACGATTAAATGCGACAAGGCGGGCTTCCAGCAAGCGCACTATCTAAATCATATGGACACATCCATTTCGGCTAAGGACGTGGCAATGGGGATTCTTACTGAGCCCCTTGGAGAACTTACGTTGGGGGCTTATTCTCCTCCCTCGAGCGCCAAATACGACAGTCCCGTCAAGATCACCTTGATACCGCTTGGTACGTCGTCAACTATACCGACCACGTCCCCAACTACACCGGCCGCAGCCGCACTCGCGCCCCTACCGTCTAATCCCTCACCAAACGTGACGCAGGTCGCCTCGCTGCCTCCCCAATCGCAACTGCCTTCCGCCAACCCCTTTGCTGGACAATGGCTGGTTTCCGGAAAAGGCGCGTTTGGAACAAGTATCGGCAGTTACCTGTGGAAGATCGACGTGACCGGCAACACCGTGAGTTTAACGGGAGAATTCGGCGAGGCGACGTTCAAAGAAGGACATGTCGACGGTGATCGGGTCACTCTTCTATGGACGGGTATAGTTGACTACACATTTGAGGGAAAACTGGTTTCGCCCACCCGAATTGAAGGACAAGCTCACCATTTCCTAGGTTCCGCCGATTGGTGGGCGGAAAAGCAGTAACAGCAGCGGCCTCAATCCCTGACATCGCTCGCGCAAGGTCGTTGCGTGATTGAGACGGCCGTGTTTGGCCGGTTGCGAAAGTTCTCCATATTAAGGCATTGCGGTTAAGAGGCTTCTGCCCATTCCGCGCGGACGTCCGCATCGGGTTCTCCCGGCGCGTGGCGCGCGGTCAGTGCCGAGAAGCGCGCGGCGTCGAGCAAGCGCGACAAGGCCCACACCGCCATCGCGCGCACCAGGGCCGAAGGATCGCCGAGCAGCCGTTCCGCTTCCGCGGCGAGCGAGGCGTCTTCGCTGTTGCCGATGGCGATCAGCACGTTGCGCACGAAGCGCTCGCGCCCGATGCGCTTGACCGGCGAAGCGCGAAACAGCGCGCGGAACGCTTCATCGTCTAGCCGCGCCAAATCGGCCAGCAATGGCCGCCGCAATTCCGTCCGTGCCTGGAACTTCGCCTCGCGCGCGGTTTGTGCGAACTTGTTCCACGGGCACACCGCCAGGCAATCGTCGCAGCCGTAGATGCGGTTGCCGATCGCGGCGCGGAATTCGCTCGGAATGTGTCCCTTGTGCTCGATGGTGAGGTAGGAAATGCAGCGCCGCGCGTCGAGCTGATAGGGCGCGGGAAAAGCGCGCGTCGGACAGATGTCGAGACAGGCCCTGCAGGCGCCGCAATGATCGCGCTCGGGCTCGTTGGGCGCGATGTCGAGCGTGGTCAGCAGGGCGCCCAAGAACAGCCACGAGCCGAACTGCCGGCTGACCAGATTGGTGTGCTTGCCTTGCCAGCCCATCCCCGCGGCTTGCGCCAAGGGCTTTTCCAAGAGCGGCGCGGTGTCGACGAAGACCTTCGCCTCACCGCCGAAGCGCGCGATCAGGAACGCGGCCAACCGCTTGAGCCGCGCCTTGATCACATCGTGGTAATCGTCACCGCGCGCATAGACGGAGATCGCGCCGGCCTGGCGCGTGCGCAAATCCTGAAGCGGATCGTGATCGGGCCCGTAATTGGCGCCGACCATGACGATGCTTTTCGCCGCGGGCCACAGCGCCAACGGATCGGCTCTGCGCTCGGCGTTCCTTGCCATCCACTCCATCGTGCCGTGACGGCCTTGCGCCAAAAACGCGCCGAGCCGCGCGGAAGCCTGATGCGGTGCGGCCGCTTTGACGAAGCGTACCGTGTCGAAGCCTTCTGCTACGGCCTCGGCGCGCACGGCCTCGCGGATGTCAGAAATCGAGTTCGGCATAGTGCGCCACCGGCGGCTGGCCGGGCACGCGATCGGCGAGCAGCGAGCGGAAGCACGAGCGCGACTTCATCCGCACGTACCATTCGCGCATGACCGGATGGGTGTCCCACGGCACTTCGCCGAAATAATCGAGCGCGGAGAGCTGCGCCGCCACCGCAAGATCGGCCACGCTGGAGGTGCGCCCGGCGAGATTGCCATGCCGCTCGACCGCCTGGACGAGCGCGGCCAGCGCCGCGCCAAGCGCCTCGCGGCCCGTGCGGATGACGTTCATGTCGGGCGTGGAGCGCAGGCCGGCGCCGGTGAAACGCGGATTGGCCTTTTCGTAAACGATCCTTCTGGTCACGCGTTCGGCCAGGATCGCCAGCGTCCAATCGAGCCAACGCAACGCCTCGGCGCGTTCGCCGGCGTCTTCCGGAAGCAGCGGGTTCTCGGGATAGAGCCCTTCGAGATGATCGAAGATCGCCCACAGGCCTTCGCAGCGCGCGCCGTCTAGATCGACGAACACCGGCAGATGCGCGGCGGGATCCTCAGCCGCCTCGGGATCGCAGGTCAGCCGCTTCTCGCCGATCATCAGACGGGCAAGCCGCGAGGCGGGCTGGAACACGAGATGCTGCAAGCGACGCATGGCCGAACTCTAGATAATAAACGTTCTCACTCCTAGAGCCTTTGTGACACTTCTGACATTGCTTTCGGCAGAGTCGAGAAGACAGTATTCTTGAAGTATCCACTCGGAGGCGCTTATGCGAAGGTTCGTGGTTCTTTGCACGATGGTCGCCGCTCTTGCTTCGCCCTATGCCGTTTGGGCTGCGGCCTTGGAATCGACCTTGTCGCGAAGTGATGCTCTGCCAGGAGTGCGGGACGCCGTTGACGCATTTATAAACTGCGCAAGGGGCGAAAAGACCGATTCACTTGGCGTGCCCTATAAAGACAGCGAGCATCGTCCTGATGACCCGGGTGCATATAAGTTCTGTGGCGCAATCGTTCATTGGGACGCACAATCGGCAAAGGACATGCGCGAGTGCCTGGACAAGCGGTCGTTCGGCGAGGATGTCGACCGCCTTCCTTCGCGTAGCCACGGTGCGAAAGCATATGACGTGCAGTACACTTGCGGCACGTTCTGGCTTGTCCTCGAGGTCGAGAGCCAAGGTGCGAACAACAAGGTCGTAAGAATGGATTGGGCGGACATGCCCTAATTCCCGTCCGTGCCTAGTCCCTCACGCACCAATCGAGCCCGTCGCGCACGACTTCATAGGCGCGGTCTTCCACCACGACGCTGCGGTTGGCGACATAGGGCCCGGGACGGGCGGCGCGCCATTTGTCGGGATCGGGCAGGATGGTGGCCAGCCGCGCCGCCTGCGCTTTGCTCAACGCCGAGGCGGACACGTGGAAATAGCTCTCGGCCGCCGCCTCGGCGCCGAAATTGCCGTGCCCCCAATCGACCAGGTTCAGGTAAGCGGTCAAGATGCGCTGCTTCGGCCAGAAGAATTCCACCAGCACCGTGAAGTACGCCTCCACGCCTTTGCGCACCCAGCTGCGCACCGGCAACAGGAACAGCGTGCGCGCCACTTGCTGGCTGATGGTCGAGGCGCCGCGCAGCCGCCGCCTGGGATGGCGTTCGTGCTGCTTCAGCGCCTTGTCGATGTCTTCCCAGTCGAAGCCGTGATGGCTGCAGAAATCCTGGTCCTCCGAGCCGATCACGGCGCGTTCGAGATTGGGCGAGATGTCGTCATAGGCGCGCCAGGATTGATGCACTGGCTGGAACGTCGCCCAGGTGAGCAGCATTTGCGGCGTCGCCGGAACCGGTACGAACCGGAAGATCAAGAGATAAAGCACTGGCAAAGGCAGCAGCATCGCGAAGAGGATCGCGCCGATGCGCCTCAGCCACGGCGTACGCGCGCCATCGCCGAACCACAGCCAGCGCAAGAACGCGGCGGCCTTTCGCCAGGCGGCTTGGAATCTCTCCCCCATGCGGCAAGCCTAAAGCTTGACGCGGCCAAGTCGCAAGGCGTTGGAAATCACCGACACCGAGCTGAAGCTCATCGCCGCGGCGGCCAGCATCGGCGACAAGAGCCAGCCGGTGAAGGGATAAAGCACGCCCGCCGCCACCGGTACGCCGATCAGATTGTAGGCAAAGGCGAAGAACAGATTCTGCTTCATGTTGCGCACCGCCGCCCGCGCCAGTTTTCGCGCGCGCAGGAGCGCGGCAAGATCGCCCTTGAGCAGCGTCAAGCCCGCCGCTGCGATGGCGGCGTCGGACCCCGTGCCCATGGCGATGGAAACGTCGGCGGTGGCCAGAGCCGGCGCGTCGTTCACGCCGTCGCCGGCAAAGGCGACGACGCGGCCTTGTGCCTTGAGCCGGTTGACCAAGCCGGCTTTGCCTTCGGGCGTAAGGCCGGCTGCGATTTCGGCGAACCCTACCTGCCGCGCCACGGCATCGGCGCTCGCTGGCGTGTCGCCCGTCGCCATGACGACGGCAAGACCGCTTCTGGACAGCGCGGCGAGGATATCTTTTGCATTCGCCTTCACGATGTCTTGCAGCGTCAGCAGGCCGAGGACGCGCCCGGCTGACGCGACGAAGACAAGGCTTGCACCGTCGCCATCGGCCGCGAGCGGCGATGTGTCCACGCCCTCGCGCTCTAAGAATTCCGCTGTCCCGACCAGCGCGGGCGCACCGGCCACGCGGCCGCGCAAGCCTTGACCGGTGACACTTGCGAACGCCGCGACTTCGGGCAGAGCCAGCAATCTTTCTTTTGCCGCTTCGACGATGGCATGGGCGAGGGGATGGGCGCTTTTGCTTTCGAGTGCGGCGGCGAGCGCCAGTACCTCGTTTTCGGTCACGCCCGCAGCGGTGCGGATGGCGACCAGCTGCGGCTTTCCTTCCGTCACCGTGCCGGTCTTGTCGATCACCAGCGTATCGGCGCGCGCCAGGGTTTCGAGCGAAGCGGCATCGCGCACCAAGACGCCCGCGTGCGCGCCGCGACCCACGGCCGCCATCACCGACATCGGCGTGGCAAGTCCCAGCGCGCAAGGACAGGCGACGATCAGAACCGAGACCGCGGCGATCAACGCATAATCGAACGAGAGCCCGGCCGCGAACCAGCCGACGAACGTCGCCACGGCAACGGCCACGACCGCCGGCACGAACCAGCGCGCCACCTTGTCGGCCAAGCTCTGCATCGGCGCGCGGCTGCGCTGCGCCTCGGCCGTCAACGCCACGATCTTCGCCAGCATGGTGTCCGCGCCCACGGCCATGGCGCGCATGACGAAAGCGCCTTGGCCGTTGAGCGTGCCGCCGGTCACCTTGTCGCCCGCCGCCTTTGCGACGGGCACGGCTTCGCCGGTCAGCATGGATTCGTCGATCGCGCTTTCGCCCGCGATCAGCTTGCCGTCAGTGGGAACGGCTTCGCCCGGACGCACTTCGAGGATGTCGCCGGTCTTGACCGCGTCGAGCGTCACGTCTTCGACGCCGTCCAGCGTGCGGCGGCGTACCGTTTTGGGCGACAGATCGAGCAGGGCGCGGATCGCCTTACCGGTGTCGGCGCGGGCGCGCAGCTCCAGCGCCTGGCCGAGCAGCACCAACGTGACGATCGCGGCGGCGGCTTCGAAATAGACCGGCGGTGCCGCGTTCGCGCCGCGATAGGCGGAGGGGATCGCATCCGGAAAGGCGAGCGCGACAAGGCTGTAGCCGAACGCAGCCGCAACGCCCAAGCCGATCAGCGTGAACATGTTGGCGCGGCCGGCGATGGCGCCGCTCCAGCCGCGAACGAAGAAAGGAAATCCGGCCCACAACACGACGGGTGCGGTCAACAGGGCCTCAATCCACGCGTCGGTCGTCGGTGCAATCAGATTGTCGAGCGTGCCCGTTTCGCCGAGCATTGCCAGCGCCACCACCGGAAGGCTCAGCGCCAGCGCGATCCAGAAGCGGCGGCGCATGTCGTCGTATTCGCGGTTGTCCTGCTCCGCCGCAGGATCGAGCGGCTCCAGTGCCATGCCGCATTCGGGACAATCGCCGGGGCCCTGGTGCCGCACTTCGGGATGCATGGGGCAGGTGTAGAGCGTAGACGCGCTGTCCTTTCTCCCCCCGTTTACGGGGGGTGGAGGCCGAAAGCAAAAGGTCCAGTGGACCTTTTGCCGGCCGACACCGCCGCAGGCGGCGAGGGGGGGAGAAGCCGCTTCTCCCCCCTCCGGTCCACTTCGTGGACCACCTCCCCCGTGAACGGGGGAGGAAAGCACCCGCGCCAGATATTTCTTCGGCTCGGCCTCGAACTTCGCCTTGCAGCCGGCGCAGCAGAAGAAATACTCCGTACCCTGATAGACGGCGACGTTGCCCTTGGCGCGCGCCGCCTCCGGATCGGGTGTCATGCCGCAGACGGGATCGCGCGGTTTGTCTTGCATCATAATATGCTTTCTGGCGCGCCGCGGCTTCGGCATCAAGGGCCGCGATGACGCGCGGTTCACTCCGCCGGGATCGCCGCGCGGCGTTCGGCCTTCAGCGGATGGGCGAGGCGGTTCACCATCTCCTTGGGCACCACCTGCCAGAAGCGCGGCAGTTCCACCTCCCATTTGGCGAGGATTTCGCCGGCGAAGGCCGAGCCGGTTTCCGCGTGATGCTCCTCGATCAGGGCGCGCAGCAGGTTCTCGTAGTAGGCGGTCTCCACGCGCTGCCACACCACGCTGTCGGGATTGAGATGTCGCTCGAACAGCTCGTCGGCGTCGTAGACGAAGGCCATGCCGCCGGTCATGCCGGCCGCGAAATTGTCGCCGACCTTGCCGAGGATCGCGACCACCCCGCCGGTCATGTATTCGCAGCCGTTCGAGCCGCAGCCTTCGATCACCGCCGTGGCGCCGGAATTGCGCACCGCGAAGCGTTCGCCCGCCTGGCCCGCCGCGAACAGCTTGCCGGCGGTGGCGCCGTACAGCACCGTGTTGCCGATGATGGTGTTGTCGCGCGGGATGAACAGTGACGAGGTCACCGGCCTGAGCGTGATGGTGGCGCCCGACAGACCCTTGCCGACATAGTCGTTGGCGTCGCCGAACACCTCGATCTTGACGCCCTGCACCGCAAAGGCGCCGAGCGATTGACCGCAAGAGCCGCGCAAACGCAGCGTCAGATGGCCGGGTGGAAGGCCGGTCATGCCCCATTTGCGCACGATGCGCGAGGAGATGCGCGCGCCGATCGAGCGCATCGTGTTGCGAACGTTGTAGGCGAGCTGCATCTTCTCGCCGTGGTCGAGGAAGGCGGCGGCGTCCGCTTCGATCATCTGTGTGTCGAGCGTGTCGGGCACTTCGTTGCGGCCCTTTTGCGTTGAGTAGCGCGCGTAATTGCCGGGATCGGCCTGAACGAGCAACGGATTAAGGTCGAGGTCGTCGAGTTCCTCGGCGCCGCGGCTGATCTGGCAGAGCCGGTCGGTGCGGCCGATCACTTCTTCCAGCTTGCGGAAACCGAGCGCGGCCAGAATTTCGCGCACCTCCTCGGCGATGTAGCTGAACAGGATGACCACCTTTTCCGGCGTGCCGGTGAATTTCTGGCGCAGCACTTCGTTCTGGGTGCAGACGCCGACCGGGCAGGTGTTGGAATGGCATTGGCGCACCATGATGCAGCCCATGGCGACCAGCGCGCTGGTGCCGATGCCGAATTCCTCCGCTCCCATCATCGCCGCCATGACGATGTCGCGCCCGGTGCGCAGGCCGCCGTCGGTGCGCAAAGTCACGCGATGGCGCAGATTGTTGAGCGTCAGGATCTGGTTCGCCTCGGTCAGTCCCATTTCCCACGGCACGCCGGCGTATTTGATCGAGGATTGCGGGCTGGCGCCGGTACCGCCGCTATGGCCCGAGATCAGGATCACGTCGGCCTTGGCTTTGGCGACGCCCGCCGCGATGGTGCCGATGCCGGTCGCCGCCACCAGCTTGACGCAGACGCGCGCCTCCGGATTGATCTGCTTGAGGTCGTAGATCAGCTGCGCCAGATCCTCGATCGAATAGATGTCGTGATGCGGCGGCGGCGAGATCAGCATGACGCCGGGCGTCGAATGGCGCAGCTTGGCGATCATCTCGGTGACCTTGAAACCGGGCAGTTGCCCGCCTTCGCCGGGCTTGGCGCCTTGGGCGACTTTGATCTCGAGTTCGCGGCATTGGTTGAGGTATTCCGCCGTCACGCCGAAGCGACCTGAGGCCACTTGCTTGATCGCGGAATTGGGATTGTCGCCGTTCGGCTTGGGATGGAAACGCTGCGGGTCCTCGCCGCCTTCGCCGGAATCCGACTTGGCGCCGATGCGGTTCATGGCGATGTTGAGCGCCTCATGCGCCTCCGGTGACAGCGCGCCGAGCGACATGCCCGGCGTCACGAAGCGCTTGCGGATTTCGGTGATCGATTCCACTTCCTCCAGCGGCACCGGCGCGCCGCCGGTGCGGAAATCCATCAGATGACGCAGCGTCACGGCGGGCAGCGCTTTGACGCCTTCGGCATAGCGTTTGTAGGTCGAATAGGATTCGATGCTCACCGCGCTTTGCAACAGATGGATCAGCTCGGCGTTGTTGGCGTGGGTCTCGCCCGACTGGCGCGCCTTGTAGAAGCCGCCGATGGGCAGAGCCGGCGCGTCCTCGTCGTAGGCGCGCGCGTGCAGGCGGGCGATCTTCTTGGCGATGCCCGAAAGGCCGATGCCCGAGATGCGGCTCGGCATGCCGGGGAAGATGTCGGCGACCATCGAGCGCGACAGGCCGACGGCCTCGAAATTGTAGGCACCGCGATAGGACGAGATCACTGAGATGCCCATCTTGGACATGATCTTGAGCAGGCCCGCGCCGACGGTGTCGAGGTAGCGCTTGACGCAAGCGCCAAGCGGCAGCTTGCCGAACAGGCCGCGCGCGTGGCGCTCGGCGATGCAGTCCTGCGCCAGATAGGCGTTGACCGTGGTGGCGCCGACCCCGATCAGCACCGCGAAATAGTGCGTGTCGAGACATTCCGCCGAACGCACGTTGATCGAGGTATAGGTACGCAGGCCCTGGCGCACGAGGTGCGAATGCACCGCGCCGGTGGCCAGGATCATCGGAATGGCGGCGAGGTCGCTGGCGATGCGCTCGTCGGTCAGGATCAGGTGATTGTAGCCTTGCCGCACGGCGTCTTCCGCCTCGCGGCGGATGCGCTCCATGGCCTGCGCCAGCGCGCCGTCGCGCGGCCCGCCTTCGCCGACCGGAAACACGCAGTCGATCTCGTAGAAGCGGCCCTCCAGATGCTCCTTCATGCGCGCGTACATGCCGGTGGAGATCACCGGGCTTTCCAGCACGAACACCTCGGACTGCTTCTCGTCCTGCACCAGCACGTTGCCGAGGTTGCGGAAGCGCGTCTTCAGGCTCATCACCCGCTCTTCGCGCAAGGGATCGATCGGCGGATTGGTGACCTGGCTGAAATTCTGCCGGAAGTAATGCGACAGCGGCCGGTATTGCTCCGACAGCACGGCGAGCGGGGTGTCGTCGCCCATCGAGCCGATCGGTTCCTTGCCGTCCTCCACCATCGGATGCAGGATCAGCTCCAGCTCCTCGACGGTGTAGCCGGCGGCCATCTGGCGGCGGCGCAGCGCTTCCCGGCTGTTGAACATCAGCGGTTCATCGCCCGGCCCGATGATGGTCTCCAGGTCGACCATCTTCTTGAGCCAGCTCTCGTAGGGATATTCGCCGGCGAGTTTGTCCTTGATGGCGCGGTCTTCGTAGAAGCGGCCGAGCGCCAGATCAAGGGCGATCATCTGGCCGGGGCCGACGCGGCCTTTGCGCGCGATGCGGTTCTCGTCGAGCACGATCATGCCGGTCTCAGAACCGACGCAGAGCAAGCCGTCGTCGGTGAGCGAATAGCGCATCGGCCTGAGGCCGTTGCGATCCATGCCGGCGATCACCCAGCGCCCGTCGGTTGCGGCGAGCGCGGCGGGGCCGTCCCACGGCTCCATCACCGCGTTGGCATAGGCGTACATCGCGCGGTGGCTTTCGGGCATGGTGGAGGCGTGCTTCGACCAGGCTTCCGGAACCAGCAGGGTCTTCGCCAGCGGCGCCGAGCGTCCGGCGCGCGACAGTACCTCGAACACCGCGTCGAGCGCGGCCGAATCCGAACCGCCCGGCTGGATGATCGGCTTGATGTCTTCGCCCGCCGCGCCGAACAGTTCCGAGGCCATCTTGACCTCGTGGTTCTTCATCCAATTGATGTTGCCCTTAAGCGTGTTGATCTCGCCGTTGTGGGCCAGCATGCGGAAGGGCTGCGCCAGCCGCCAGGTCGGAAAGGTGTTGGTCGAATAGCGCTGATGGAAGATGGCGAAGGCCGAGACGAAGCGCTCGTCGCGCAGATCGGGATAGAAATTCGCCAACTGCTCGGCCAGGAACATGCCCTTATAGATCAAGGAGCGCGTCGACAGCGAGCAGACGTAGAAATCCTGGATCGCCGCGGCGCGCACCGCTTTCTCGATGCGGCGGCGGCAGAGGTAAAGCCGGCGGTCGAGGGTTTCGAGGTCGTCGCTGTCGCCGGCGTCGAACATCACCTGTTCGATCTCGGGCCGCGTGGCGTTGGCTTTTTCGCCGATGATCGAGATGTTCACCGGCACTTGCCGCCAACCGTAGAGATAAAAGCCCGAGCGCAGGATTTCCGACTCCACGATGGTGCGACAAGTTTCCTGCGCGGCATAATCCGTACGCGGAAGAAAAACCTGGCCAACCGCGATGCGGCCGGAGCGCAGCTTGTGGCCGGTCTGTCCCACCTGGGCGCGGAAGAAATCCTGCGGCACTTGGATGTGGATGCCGGCGCCGTCGCCGGTCTTGCCGTCGGCATCGACCGCGCCGCGGTGCCACACCGCCTTCAGCGCCTCGATGGCGCAGGTGACGACTTCGCGCCGCGGCAAGCCGTCGATCGCGGCGACCAGGCCGACGCCGCAGGCATCGTGCTCCTGCTCGGGCGAATAGGCATGCGCGTCTTCTAACTTCTTCGCGTTAGCGAGGAAGCGAGCAATGTCTCTCTCGGCGTCAATCGCCTCCCCCTTTGTGGGGAGGCCGGAGAATTTTGAGCGCAGCGAATAATTCTCCGGGTGGGGGGCAGTCTCGGAGTCGGCCCCCCGCCCGACGCATCTCGCTTCGCTCGCTGCGTCGACCTCCCCACAAGGGGGGAGGTGATTATGAGTGCTGTCTTCCATCGTCGTCACTCCGCCGCTTGCAGGCGCGCCTTGGCTTTGGCGTCGAGGTATTTGTGGATCGAGACCGCCGCATCGCGCCCGTCGCGGATCGCCCACACCACCAACGAGGCGCCGCGCACGATGTCGCCGCCGGCGAACACGCCGTCGATCGAGGTCATCAAGGTCGAGGGCGACACTCGCAGCGTTTCCCAGCGCGTGACGTCAAGCTCGGGCGCGGCGAATTTCATCGGCAGCTGTTCGGGATCGAAGCCCAGCGCTTTGATCGCCAGATCGGCTTTCAGCGTGAAATCCGCGCCTTTGATCTCTTCCGGCGATTTGCGGCCTGAGGCGTCGGGCAGGCCGAGCCGCATGCGCGCGATGCGCACGCCTTCGACCGCCTCGTGGCCGAGAAAGCCTTTGGGCAGCGTCAGCCACTTGAAATCGACGCCTTCTTCTTCCGCGTTCGCCATTTCGCGCAGGCTGCCCGGCATGTTGTCGCGGTCGCGGCGATAAAGGCAGGTGACCGACTTAGCGCCTTGGCGCAGCGCGGTGCGCACGCAGTCCATCGCCGTGTCGCCGCCACCGATCACGGCGACGTCCTTGTCCTTGGCGTCGAGCTTGCCATTGTCGAAATCGGGCACCGCGTCGCCGAAGCCCTTGCGGTTGGCGGCGATGAGGAAATCGAGCGCCGGCACGATCGCGCCAAGGCCTACGCCCGGCGCCTCGATCTCGCGCGGCTTGTAGACTCCGGTGGCGAGGAACACCGCGTCGTGCAGCTCGCGCAGATCGCCGAGGCTGGCGTCGCGTCCGACCTCGAAGCCGAGCTTGAAGACGATGCCGCCGTCTTCCAGCCGTTTCACGCGCCGCGTGACGACCTCTTTCTCCAGTTTGAAATTGGGAATGCCGTAGACCAGCAAACCGCCGGCGCGGTCGTGGCGATCGTAGACCGTCACGCGATAGCCTTTGCGGCGCAGCTCCTCGGCGCAGGCAAGCCCGGCCGGCCCGCTGCCGACGATGCCGACGGATTCGCGGCGCAACTTCTTTGGCACCAGCGGCGACACCCAGCCGCGCTCCCAAGCCGTGTCGGTAATGTATTTCTCAACCGCGCCGATCGTCACCGTGCCGTGGCCGGATTGCTCGATCACGCAATTGCCCTCGCAAAGGCGATCCTGCGGGCAGATGCGGCCGCAAATCTCGGGCATGTTGTTGGTCGATTGCGAAAGTTCATAGGCCTCTTCGAGGCGGCCCTCCGCCGTCAGCTTCAGCCAGTCGGGGATGTTGTTCGACAGCGGGCAATGGACCTGGCAGAACGGCACGCCGCATTGCGAGCAGCGCGAGGCCTGCTCGGCCGCCTTTTCGGCAAGGAACGCGGCGTAGATCTCGTGGAAATCGCGCGCCCGCGCCTCCGCCGCGCGTTTGTCGGGCATTTTCTGTCCCAGATCGACGAATTTGAGCATCTTCTCGGCCATGACGGTTCACTAACGGAGAACCGCCCGGGAATCCAGAAAAATGCTCACAAATAGTCAGCATTGCTGACATTGAATTACTGCTTGTTGTAAATGCCAACCATTAACCATTACCCGAGTCGTCACGATAGGACAATATATCTGACATATCTATGACAGCCGGTTATAACGCCGCCGCCAAGCGGTCGAGGAGGGTGCGCGTGCCTTGTTCGCGCGAGCCTTTGTCTTCGAAGCCGTCGAGGAACGCGCCTTGCTCGGTCAACACCAGGCGCGTGCCCGAACCATGCGGCTTGAATTCGATCGTCGCCAGCGACACCGAGATCGGCACCTCGTTCAGCTTCATGGCGTAGCTGTAGACGATGCGCTCGCCATCCACGATGTCGTGATAGTACGCCGAGAAGTCCGAAATCTTCCCGCCCGGCCACAAGACGCGCACGCGCTCGCTGCCGCCGACGCGGAAATCCATTTGGCGGATGTCGTCCTTGCAACCTTCCATGCCGCCGAACCAGCTTGCCTTCGCCTCGCGTGAGGCGAAGGCCGCGAACATCTGTTCCGGCGGAAAATCAAAATCGCGTTCGATGGTGAAGCTGTCGTGCGCAACGGCGCGCGTGGACGTGCTTGGCATCGTTTCTCTCCGCTCAGGCTTGCTTGAGGAGCTCTTCGAGCTGATCGAAAATACCGCGGAAGCCCATGGTCATGCCGGGCTTCACGGCTGCGTATTTCGCCATCTCTTCGTCGCTCGCGTTGATCGGATGGGCGCGCAGCGACAGTTGGGTCCGGCCGCCCGCTTCGCTCAACGTCATCGTGTTCAGGATTTCGCGCGGAAAGACGGGAAACCAAGGCGAGGGCGTCGTAGCGCCGTCCTTGTCGGAAGAACTGGCGACGAACACCAGCCGTTCGGGGGCCACGATCTCGCGATAGACGAACTTGCTCCACATGTCCTTTCCGTCCGGCGAACGCATGCAGTAAAGGAACATGCCGCCGACGCGGAAATCGAGCGTCGAGGACACGCGGGCGAATTGCTTGGGTATCCACCAGCGCGCCAGACGGTCGGCTTCGGTCCACGCTTTCCACACCATGTCGCGCGGCGCGTCGAAGGCGCGCTCGATGACGAATTCCGGAACGTCACTTGTTTGGGCCACGTTTCTTCTCCTCGCGTTGAAACTCGTTGAGATAATCGTCGAGACGGTCGAGCCGCGCGTTCCACAGCCGCCGGTATTCTTCGAGCCAGTGATCGACGCTCATCAGCGCCTGCGGTTCGAGGCGGCAAGGCCGCCATTGCGCCTTGTGGCCGCGCGCGATCAGGCCGGCGCGCTCGAGCACCTTGAGATGCTTGGACACGGCGGGCAGCGAGATGTCGAACGGGGAGGCCAATTCGCCCACCGTCGTTTCACCGAGCGCCAGCCGCGCCAAAATGGCCCGCCGCGTCGGATCGGCGAGGGCCGCGAAAGTGGCGCTGAGCGGATCGCTTTGCATTTCGTATTGAACCATGTTGTTAATTAACTTGTAGGTTTAATACATCGCATTTCTTATCGCGTCAAGAGCTTGAGAATTCTCTCTTGATACAGATTACTCTATGGTATAGAGTTATTAGTGGATGCAGTCATTATATAATTTACACTGTATATTGACTGATGAGAATTTACGTCGTACATCGAAAACCCCAACAGCAGGGAAACATTAAACAGCCGCATTCCCATACTAACCAGCAGGCCAAGCGCCGAGGGAGGGGAAATCATGGCGAAGGCATTCGACGGTCCGGTCGTCCGCCTGAAGAACGTCGTCAAGACCTATGACGACGACGGGCTGAAGGTCACCGCGCTCGACGGCATCAGTTTTGAAATCCCCTCCGGCCATTTCGCCATGATCGTGGGCCCGTCGGGAAGCGGCAAGACGACCTTGCTCAACCTGATCGGCTGCATCGACACGGCGAGCTCCGGCACCATCGAAGTCGCAGGCCAGAACGTCGCCAAGCTGCGCGACAACGCGATCACCGATTTCCGCGCCAAGAACGTCGCCTTCATCTTCCAGAACTTCAACCTGTTCCCGGTGCTGTCGGCCTACGAGAACGTCGAATATCCGCTGCTGTTGATCGGCATGAAGCCGGCGGAGCGGCGCGCGCGCACCATGGCGATGCTGAAGTCCGTCGGGCTCGCCGATTTCGCGCGCCACCGGCCCAATCAACTGTCCGGCGGGCAGAAGCAGCGCGTCGCCATCGCGCGCGCCCTCGTCAAGCATCCCGAGATCGTGCTCGCCGACGAGCCCACCGCCAATCTCGACAGCCACACCGGCCTTCAGATCATCGAGCTGATGCACCAGGTGCAGCGCGAGCAGCAGGTGAGCTTCATCTTCTCCTCGCACGATCCGCAGCTGATCTCCCATGCCGAGGAGATATTCGCCATCCGCGACGGCAAGCTCGTCGAGCACAAGATCGGAGAAGGCCAATGACCCTCTTCAAGATCGCCTTCCGCAACATTTTGCGCAATTTCCGCCGCTCGCTAATGACCGCCTCGGCGATCGCCGTGGGCACCATCGCGTTGGTGCTGTTCGGCGAGTATCTCTCCTTCGTGATGGTGGGACTGGAGACCGGCGCGGTGCTCTCGAACGGCCATCTCACCGTCTTCAAGAAGGGCTATTTCGATTTCGGCAGCGGCAATCCGGCGGCCTACAGCATCGCCGATTACCAATCCGACATCGCGCTGATCAAGAACGATCCGGTGCTCAAACCGATGCTCAACGTGGTGACGCCCACCGTTTCCCTGTTCGGCATCGCCGGCAATTTCGCGATCGACACTTCGAAGACCTTTTTCGGCTTCGGCGTAGTAGCCTCGGACCGCAACAAGATGCGCCATTGGGACGAATACCAGCTCCGCTTCTCGCGCAACTTCGGCCCTCTCGGCATCAGCGACGACGACGCCAATCATGGCGTCATCGGCGTCGGCATGGCGCGGATTCTGGGGCTTTGCGCGCCGCTCAAGGTCGCCAATTGCCCGGCGCCGCCCAAGCCCAAGCAAGAAGTCGTCGCCGACGCGCCGCCGGCGCCCAACGTGCCGGGCTTGTCGGCCGGCGACCGCGCCGCCGCGGACGCCACGAAGACCGATCTCGCCCCGCGCATCGATCTGTTGGGCGCGACGGCGGGCGGGGCGCCCAACGTCGTCAGCTTCTTCGTCAACGGGGTTTCGCGCCAGGGCATCAAGGAACTCGACGATTCCTATGTCGGCATGAACATCAAGCTCGCCCAGGAGCTGCTCTACGGCCGCGGCGAGCACAAGGCGGTGTCGATCCAGGTCCAGCTCAAGCGCAGCGAGGACATGGAAGCGGCGCGCGCGCGGCTGGCGACGCTGTTCGCCCATCACCATCTCGATCTGGAGATCCACGACTTCAAGGACATGTCGCCGCAGTACAATCAGATCGTCAATTATCTCTCGGCCGTCTTCAGCTTCATCGCGGTGATCATCGCCGTGATCGTGCTCTTCACCATCGTCAACACCATGAGCATGAGCGTGATGGAGCGCATCGACGAGATCGGCACGGCGCGCGCCATGGGCGTGCGCCGCGGCGGCATTCGCCTGCAGTTCATGGTCGAAGGCTGGATGCTGGGCGCCATCGGCGCCACGCTCGGCATCGTGCTGGCGAGCCTGCTCGCCATTTGGTTCAACAATATGGGCATCACCTACACCCCGCCGGGACAATCGGCGCCGGTGCCGCTCTTGCTGCGCACCCACGGCGTGGGCGGCCTGCTGTTCACGGTGTGGCTCGTCTTGATGCTGATCGCGACCGTTGCCGCCATCGTTCCGGCCGGCAAAGCCGCGAAGATGAAAGTGGTCGATGCGCTCAGGCACGTGTGAGGCTGTCATGAAGAGAGCTCTGTTCTGTCTTGCCGCCTTGGCGCTGCTTGGTGCAGCGCACGCCCAAAGCGCGCAGGACATCCTCAAGGGCGTCGACAAGGTGCGCAATCCCGGCCGCCCCTTCCGGCTGACCGACACGCTGGTCGAGTACGTGGGCGGCGTGGCGACCGACAAGACCGCGCTCACCGTCTACGCCAAGGAGAATGCGCAGACCCAGGAATACAGCAACCTGGTGCGTTACGTCGATCCGCCGCGCGACGTCGGCAAGATGGTGCTGATGAACGGCTCCGACATGTGGTTCTACGATCCCGCGTCGAAAGCCAGCGTGCGCATCTCGCCGCAGCAGCGCCTGCTGGGCCAAGCCTCCGACGGCGACGTGGTCACCGCCAATCTGTCGCGCGATTATTCCGCCAAGCTGGTCGGCGAGGAGAGCGTCCAGGACGCCGATCGCAAGAATCGCGACTGCTGGCATCTCGACATGAGCGCGGCCTCGGACGAGGCGGTCTACAGCCGCGTCGAGTATTGGGTCGAGGAGGGCAGCTTCCGCCCGGTCAAGGGCAAGTTCTATTCCGACAGCGGCCGGCTTTTGAAGGTCGCCTATTACCGCGATTACGAGCTGCAGCTCGGCGAGGAGCGGCCGGCGCAGACCATCATCATCGACGCGGTCGACCAGAACCTCGTCACCACCATGACCAACACCGACATGCAGCCGGTGGACATTCCCGACGCCTGGTTCCAGCGCGAGTATCTGCCGCGCGTGAAGGCGGAGTGATGAAGCGCGCCGTTTTCGCGGCGCTGACGTTGGTGGCGGCGGGCACGGCCGCAAGCGCCCAGGACAGCGATCTCGACCGCATTCCTTCCGCCGCGTTTCAGAACGCGCCGCCCGAGAGCGCGCCGGCCGCTCCGGCGCACGGCAAGTATTTTCTGGAGAACGACTTCGCCTGGTCGTTCGAGCACGGCGCGCTCGCCGTTCCCTATCCCGAGCCGATCCCTTCGCGCTGGAGCGACCGGCTGAGCTTCGACGGCGTCGACCAATGGGCGCTCTCGGGCAACCTGACCGCCAGCTACAGCGACCGCTTCATCCTGTCGGAGGCGGACGGCGTCGAATTTCCCTCCCAGTCGGTGCGCAACGATCTGCGCGAGGCCTACCTCACCTGGGAGCCGGTCACGCAGACCTACGTCGAGGTCGGCCGCATCAACCTGCGCAACGGCGTCGCCCTCGGCTTCAACCCCACCGATTTCTTCCGCGACCGCACCGCCGTCAGCCAGGCTTCGCTCGATCCTTCGGCGCTGCGCGAGGACCGGCTCGGCGCCGCGATGGTCCGTATCCAGACGATCTGGGACGGCGGTTCGCTGTCCGTGGTCTACGCGCCCAAGCTGGAGGCGCCGTCGCCGCTGTTCACCGGCTCGGGCTTCACGCCCGATTTCGACCATACCAACGCCGCGGACCGCGTCATGCTCTCGGCCAATTTCGAGTTCGCCGATCTGAGCCCGCAGCTCCTCGTCTATAACGCGAGCGGGCACACCAAGTTCGGCCTCGATCTCTCTTATCCGATCGGCCAGAGCATCATCGCCTACGGCGAGTGGTCTGGCGGGCGCGCTCCCGACATGGTGGTCGATGCGATCCAATTCGGCGAGCGCACCGGCATGCTGCCGCCCGCCGCGCCGATCTACTTGCCGACCGACCCCGGCCGCAAATTCCAGAACGATCTGGCGGTCGGCGCCTCGTGGACCAGCGCGGCGAAGTTCACCGTCAATCTCGAATATCATTTCCACGAGGCCGGCTTCTCGAAGCAAGACTGGCGCGACTGGTTCGCCGTCGGCGCCGGCGGGTCGCAGGAAGCCTCCGAGCTTTGGTTCCTGCGCGGCTATGCCAGCGACCAGCAAATACCGATGTCGCAGCAGCAGATATTCCTGCGCATCGACGCGCCGGAGACCATCGCGCGCCACCTCGACGTTTCCGGTTTCGTGCTGGCCGATCCTTACGACGGTTCCATGCTGACGCAGCTCGCGGCCTTCTACGATCTGTCGGACAGCTGGTCGGCGGGCGGCTACGTCAGCGCCAATCTCGGCGGCAAACGCAGCGAATGGGGCTCGCTGCCCGGCGCCGGCAGCGTGATCTTCGAGGTGCAGCGGTTTTTCTGAGGCCGTGTCGGTGATGTATTTCTCGACCGCGCCGACCTTTGGCTCAGGTCCGGAATGCGCAGAAGATTTACTTAGCCCCGCTGTCCTGATCTTGTTTTTTCGCCTCCGTCTCGATATCCGGATCGAGTTCTTTCGCTTTTGCGATATCGGCATTGCCGTCGGCCTTATCGCCCATTTTCCTTTTTGTCAGGCCGCGATAGTAGAAGCCGGCCGGGTCGTTCGGCGCCAGCGCGATCACCTGGTCGAAATCCTGGATCGCACGCGCGTATTTGCCCGTCTTCAGGCAGGCCTTGCCGCGATCGTAGAACCCGTCCGCTTTGTCGGGCGCCAACGCAACCACCTTGTCGAAATCCTGGATCGCACGGGCGTATTGACCCATCTTCATGTAGGCCCAGCCGCGATCGATATAGCCGGCCGTGTCGTTGGGACCCAGCGCGATCCGCTGGTTGAAATCCTGGATCGCACGGGCGTATTGGCGCAGACCCGCGTAGGCGCTGCCGCGCGTATCGAAGGCCGACGCATAGTCCGGGACCAGTTTGATCGCCTGGTCGTCGTCCGCGATGGCCCGAGCGTATTGGCCCAAGGTGTTGTAAGCCCAAGCGCGCAGGTCGAGGGCTTTGGCCATGTCGGCGGCCGACAATTCTCCCGACTCGATCAACGAGGTGCAGTACTGGACGGATACCTCGGGGTGTCCATATCCCGTAGCCATTTCGCAACTGCCCCAATCGGATTTCGTATCCGCGCGCGCGGGGACGGCAAGAATTGTCACGCCCGCCAGTATTGCGCACAAGAGCCAATTGATTTTCCCGGCCATGACTGCCCCCCCGAGGTTTATAAAAATGGTCCTACGTTGTTCTGTTCAACGACGCGGGCCTCTCCGACTTTACGCCATTGTGGGTTGGGCGTCACGACGCCGAATGGCGGCAGCGACCAGTTCGCAGAACATCCAGAAATGACCCGAGCCGCACAGACTGGTTACGAACGAGCGGTTCTGGCGCTTCTCAAACTTGGCACGGTCGCGTTGCATTGAAGATAGCCTTGTCACGTCCGGTCGAGCCCGGCTATGACGAATTGGGTATTTTGGCGCCGCGCCGCCATGACATATCTACCATCCGCCGCCTTTTATGCTAAACGGACTCGTCACATAGCCGCGGACATGCGCCTTGAAAATCAAGCTCCACAAAAACGATCTGCCCGACGGGCTTGCGCTCGGCCCCATCGTCGCCGTCGACAGCGAGACGCTCGGCCTCAATCCCTGGCGCGACCGGCTTTGCCTGGTGCAGCTGTCCGCCGGCGACGGCATCTGCCATGCGGTGCAATTCGAGGCCGGCCACTACGCCGCGCCCAACCTCAAGCGCCTCTTCGCCGATCCCGCGGTGCTCAAGCTGTTCCATTACGCGCGCTTCGACATGGCGATGTTCAAGCACTGGCTGGGCGCCGAGACGCGACCGGTCTACTGCACCAAGATCGCCTCCCGGCTGGTTCGTACGTATACGGACAAACACGGGCTGAAGGACCTGGTGAAGGAACTGCTCTGCGTCGACTTGTCCAAGGAGCAGCAAAGCTCCGATTGGGGCGCGGGCGAGCTCAGCGAGCGCCAGCTCGCTTACGCCGCCAACGACGTGGCCTATCTGCACCGCCTGAAAGAGGCGCTCGACGCCATGTTGGCGCGCGAGGGCCGCACGGCGCTGGCCCAGGCCTGCTTCGATTTTCTGCCGGCGCGCGTCGCTCTCGACCTTTCCGGCTGGCCGGAAACCGACATTTTCGAGCACTAGGGCCAATCGACATTCATCTTTCGAGCCGCGTTTCGTGCGAAAATCGCGATATGGCAGGAAAAGCGCGAAGAGCGTACCGGCAGTACGGTCGAGCGCTTTGACGCCCCAGAGCGCGATTTTCGCCGAAACCCTCCGGGACGCGCCGATTTTGTCCGCCCAGTTCGTCGCCGCGCTTGCCCGATGTGCCGCATCGCGCTGCACGCGGCTCCTGCCGGATCGGGGCAAAATCGGCAGCGTCGCGGCCGAAACATGGATGTCGATTGGCCCTGATAGCGCTACCGTTGTTTACCGCGCTGAGGCTCGTGGCTTGCGCCGGCTGGGGCTTTTGGCCACATTTGGCATGGTTTTCGCTTGTGGCGCGGCTTTTCCCCGTATATCGAGCGATGCCAACGCCTTAAAAGGCGCCGCCCGCCCTTGGGCCGGCGGCAGAACCGGGGTCTTGAATGCCATCCGCGACCATCCGTGCGGTTCCGACCGCGCCGCAAGCCGGCGACTTCGCCGCCGCCAGGCGCGTCTTTCGATATGCCGGCGAGGCCATCAAGTCGCTCGACAAGGTGCTGGACGCCGGTTTCACCACGGCGGTGGATACGCTCATCGCCGCCAAGGGACGGGTCATCGTCAGCGGCATCGGCAAGAGCGGCCACATCGCGCGCAAGATCGCCGCGACCTTCGCTTCAACCGGTACACCCGCGCTGTTCATCCATCCCGCCGAGGCGAGCCACGGCGATCTCGGCGCCATCACCCACGGCGACGTGCTGTTGATGCTGTCCTGGCGCGGCCAGTCGGCGGAGCTCGGCGATCTGATCCTGCACGCCAAGCGGCTGCGCATCCCGCTCCTCGCCATGAGCTGCAATCCGGACTCGGATTTGCTCAAGGCGGCCGACGTCGGGCTGGTGCTGCCGCAGGTGGAAGAGGCCTGTCCGATGGGCATGGCGCCCACCACCTCGACCACGCTGATGCTGGTGTTGGGCGACGCGCTGGCGGTGGCGTTGATGGAGCGGCGCGGCTTCACCATCGACCAGTACCGCAAATTCCATCCCGGCGGGGGCCTGGGCCAGGCGATGATCCGCGTCTCGGACCTGATGCACAAGAGCGGCGAGCTGCCGCTGATCGAGGAAACCGCGCCGATGCGCGAGGCGCTGGCGGTGCTGGAGAAGCACCGCTTCGGCTGCGTCGGCCTCACCGACAAGAAGGGCGCGCTCACCGGCATCATCACCGACGGCGACTTGCGGCGGAACTGGAACCGCGACCTGCAGGGCGCCACCGCGCGCGAGGTGATGACCAAGGATCCCAAGGTGGTGCGCTCAAGCCAGCTCGCCGCCGAGGCGCTCGACTACATGAGCGAGAACAAGATCACCCAGCTTTTCGTGCTCGATGCCAAAGCCAAGTCGAAAAGGCCGGTGGGCATCCTGCACATCCACGATTGCCTGCGGGCGGGGCTCCGGGACAAATGAAGCGCGAGGACTTCGGACGCCAGGCGATCGCCGAGCCGCTGGGCGCGGCGGCCGGCGCGCGTCCGTCCTTGCGCGACTGGAGCCAGCGCACCCGCGCCACCGCCGTGCAGTCGCTGCGCTACAGCTTCTTCGTGACGGTGATGAAGCGGACGTTGCCGGTCGCGGTGGTGGTGATCGTCGGCGCGGTCATCGCCTATTCGGTGGCCCCGCGCCGTCCCGATCGCGTGGCGCTCAACTGGCAGCAGCTCGGCGCGATCCACAACGATCTGACGATGACCAAGCCGCGGCTCACCGGCACCGACGCCAAGGGCAACCCGTACACCATCACCGTCGCGGAAGCGATCCAGAATCCGAAGGATCCCCACCAGGTCAGCATGAGACAGGTCGAGGCCGACATGCAGTACAATGGCGGGCAGAATTGGGCTTCCGCCACCGCGGCCGACGGCTTCTTCGACATGGATGCGGGCTCGCTCAAGCTCGGCGGCGGCATTTCGCTTTACACCGACAGCGGCTACGAGCTGCACACCAAATCCGCCCATGTCGATTTGAAGAAAAGCCTGTTCACCGGCCAGGAAAAGGTGAAGGGCCACGGCCCGCTCGGCAACCTTTCCGCCGACCGCTTTCAGATCGACCGCCTCAACAAGCAAATCCATTTGAGCGGCCACGTCCACATGATCATGTATCCCAAGAAGGCGAGACGCTGATGCGCTTTATCGTTTTGGCGACGCTTGTGCTGGCGGGCGCGGCCCAGGCCCAGCACCTTTCCGGTTTCAGCATGTCCAATCCCAACGCGCCGATCGACGTCACCGCCGACAACTTCGCCGCCGACGCCGCCAGCAACACCGCCGTCTACACCGGCAATGTGCTGATCCGCCAGGGCGAGGTGCGCATGCACGCGGACGCGGTGCGCGTCGCCGTCGCCGGCAACAAGCCCGACAAGATCTACGCCAAGGGCAACATCGTGGTGGACGCGCCGTCTGGCATCGCCACCGGCGACGACGGCGTCTACGACGTCAATCCGCGCGTCGTCACGCTGACCGGCCATGTCCTGCTCACGCGCGACAAGAACGTGATGAGCGGCACCAAGCTGGTGGTCAATCTGCTCACCGGAGTCGCCACGCTGACGGGTGGCGCGAACAAGAGCGGACGGGTCCACGGAATCTTTACGCCGAACACCCTGCAGAACGGAAAAAACTAGGCTTCACAGTTCCTTAAACACGAGGTGGCACAGTTCTTGCCATGAGCCAAGCGAACCCCAAGCCCGACGCACGCCCCCGCCTGATCGAAGGCGGCAAAGGCCTTGTCGCCACGCGCCTGGCCAAGAGCTTCAACAAGCGGCCGGTGGTGCGCTCGGTGAGCCTGTCGCTGAAGCGCGGCGAGGTGGTGGGACTGTTGGGTCCCAACGGCGCGGGCAAGACCACCTGCTTCTACATGATCACCGGCCTGATTCCGGCGGACGCGGGCACCATCGAGGTCGACGGCTACGACGTGACGCGGCTGCCGATGTACCGCCGGGCGCGGCTCGGCATCGGCTATCTGCCGCAAGAGGCCTCGATCTTCCGTGGACTGACGGCCGAAGAGAACATCCGCGCCACCGCCGAACTGGTCGAGCCGGAGCCGGGCCTGCTCGAAGCCGCGGTCGAGGAGCTGCTGGCCGAATTCGGCGTCACCCATGTGCGCAACACACCGGCGCTGGCGCTGTCGGGCGGCGAGCGGCGTCGGGTGGAGATCGCGCGCTCCTTGGCGACGCATCCCTCCTACATCCTGCTCGACGAGCCGCTGGCCGGCATCGATCCGATCGCGGTCAACGAAATCCGCGACCTGGTGAAGCATCTCAAGAACCGCGGCGTCGGCGTCTTGATCACCGACCACAACGTGCGCGACGCGCTCGACATCATCGACCGCGCCTACATCCTGCACGACGGCATGGTGATGAAGGAAGGCACGCCCGAGGAGATCGTCGCCGACCGCGACGTGCGTCGCGTCTATCTGGGCGAGCGGTTTTCCCTATGAAAACCGCAGAAACCAGAAATCAGAAATCAGAAGTCAGAATGTCTGGCTTCTGCTTTCTGATTTCTGATTTCTGTCTTCTGACTTCTGGCGCTGGCGTCTTGAAACTTGCGGAGGCGCTGCAATGGCACTAAGCCAGCGCCTCGAAATGCGCCAGGGCCAGTCCCTGGTGATGACGCCGCAATTGCAGCAGGCGATCAAGCTGCTGCAATTGTCGAACGCCGAGCTCTCCGAATATTGCGAGCAGGAGCTCGAGAAGAATCCGCTGCTCGAACGCGACGAACGCGCGCCGGCCGAGAGCGAACGCGAGGCGCCGGAGCCGCAAGCCGCCGACGAGCCGCTTGAAGCCGCGCTGGCGCGCGAGGACTTCAGCAAATGCGCCGACCTGGACGCCGCGCGCGACGATCTTTACGACGGCGAAGAGGCACCGCGCCCGGCGCCGGCGCCTTCCGCACCGCTCACCGATTGGACGACGGTCAAGTCCGGCCCGCGCTTCGAAGGCGACGAGGACGTGCTCGAAGCGACCGTCTCCGAAGCCGGCACACTCAAGGATCATCTGCTGGAGCAGATCGCCATCGCCGCGCTCGACGCGGAGAAGCGGCTGATCTGCGTGTCCTTGATCGACGCCGTCGACGAAGCGGGCTATCTGCGCGCCGATCTCGACGAAGTGGCGCAACGCCTCGGCGCGGCGCGCGCGACCGTCGAGGCGACGCTCGCCGTCTTGCAGGGCTTCGAGCCGGTGGGCGTGGGCGCGCGCGATCTCGCCGAATGCCTCAGGCTGCAACTGAAAGACAAGGATCGCCTCGATCCGGCGATGGACGCGATGCTCAAGCACCTTGATCTGGTGGCAAAGCGCGACACGGCGCAGCTCTGCCAGCTTTGCGGCGTCGATGCCGACGACATCGCCGACATGGTCGCGGAGATTCGCGCGCTGTCGCCCAAGCCCGGCTTGAGCTTCGGCAGCGAACCGGTGCAGCCCGTGGTGCCCGACGTGCTGGTGCGCGAAGGACCGGACGGCGGCTGGCTGGTGGAACTCAATTCCGACACGCTGCCGCGCCTGCTCGTCAACGCGCGCTATTACGCCAAAGTGTCGGTCAAGGCGCGCGACAAGGATTCCAAGAATTACCTCACGGAATGCCTCAACAACGCCAACTGGCTGGTGAAGAGTCTCGACCAGCGCGCCCGCACCATCCTGAAGGTGGCGAGCGAAATCGTGCGCCAGCAGGACGGCTTTCTGACCTACGGCGTGCGCCATCTGAGGCCGCTCAATCTGCGCACCGTGGCCGACGCCATCGGCATGCACGAATCGACGGTCAGCCGCGTCACCTCGAACAAGTACATCGCCACCCCGCGCGGCCTGTTCGAGCTCAAGTATTTCTTTACCACGGCGATTCAATCGGTGAACGGCGCTGAAGCCCATTCCGCCGAAGCGGTACGCGACCGCATCCGCGAGATGATCGCGCAGGAAGAATCCGGCGAGATTCTCTCCGACGACCGCATCGTGTCGCTGCTCACCGCCGACGGGGTTAACATCGCCCGGCGCACCGTCGCCAAGTATCGCGAGGCCATGCGAATCCCTTCGTCGGTGGAGCGTAGGAGGCTCAAAGGGGGGGATTCGGCGGTATCCCTGCATTCTTGAATTTCAAGCGTTGACTTTGCAAAAAGTCGGGACTAAACGTCCGCGCCCCTTGAGCGAGGCTCCGTGATTGCACGGTTTTGTGACACGAAAAACGGTGCGGCGGACGGCAAGGAAAACGTCGTAAACGCGTGATTCCCAGGTAACGGACGGACGGGCTGAGCCCCGCTCTACAGCAAAAGGGCCCTCATGCAGATCACGGATTTGCTTAAGCCGGAAGGCGTCGTTGCGGCGTTGAAGGTTCAGGGCAAAAAGCAACTTCTCCAGGATTTGGCGGCGCGCGCGGCGCCCTTGGTGCAACTGCCCGAACGGCGCATTTACGAAACCTTGATCGAGCGCGAGCGGCTTGGCACCACCGGCGTGGGGCAGGGTATCGCCATCCCGCACGGCAGGCTTTCCGAGCTGGAAAAGATCGCCGGTCTGTTCGCGCGGCTGGAGACGCCCATCGACTACGAAGCGGTGGACAACCAGCCGGTCGATCTCGTCTTCATGCTGCTGGCGCCGGAAGCGGCGGGAGCCGATCATCTCAAGGCGCTGGCGCGCGTCTCGCGGCTGCTGCGCAACCAGGCGGTCTGCGAGAAGTTGCGCGCCGCCAAATCGGCCGAGGCGCTTTACGCCATCCTCACCGAACCGGCCAGTACGAATTCCGTAGCGGCATGATTGCGTGCGAGGGGAGGGAAAATCCCCTTCGCGCCTGCTAGTCTTACCGCATGTCAGAGTCCCGAAAGCGCGGTCGCCCGCCGCATGACGATATTCTCACCCCTGCCGAATGGCGGGTGGTGGAAGCGGTGCGCCACGGCATGGGCAATCGCGAGATCGCGCGCCGTCGCGGCGTCAGCGCCGACGCGGTCAAATATCACCTCAGCAATGTGTTGCAGAAACTCGGCTTGCCGAACCGGCTGGCGTTGCGCCGCTGGGCCGGCGTGGCGCGCACCAGCGCCTTGGCGAAAAGGAAGACACAAATGGACGACGCTCTTACGCTCGGTCCGCTCGCCCAGATCGCGCGCACCGTGAAGGACATCGAGGCCGCGCGCCGTTGGTACGGCGAGGTGCTCGGTTTGAAGCACCTCTATTCCTTCGGCGCCATGGCCTTTTTCGACTGCGGCGGCGTGCGGCTTTATCTCACGGCAGAGGCCGGAGCGCCCGCGAGCGAATCCATTTTGTATTTCCGCGTGTCGGACATCCACGCGGCGCAAAAAGCGCTCGAAGCCAAAGGCGTCGCGTTCCTGAGCGCGCCGCACCTGATCCATCGCCACGCCGACGGCACGGAAGAATGGCTTGCCGTCTTCAAGGACAATGAGGATCGCCCGCTGGGCTTGATGGCGCAGGTCAAGCCCTGACGTATCGCGTCAGTGCAAGCTCACCGGCACGAACTCGTTCTGCACCGCCGCGCCGTAGGCGGAATCCCAGGCGTCGGTGATGCCGAGCACGCGCCCGTCCGCGCCGTGCAGCACGTAGACTTTGGCGCCGGGCGGCAATTCGATGCCGGGCGGGATCAGGCCGAGCCGCTTGGCCTCTTCGCCGCCGGTCGGCTTGATATAGGCGATGCGCGCGGCGTCTTCGCCGAACATGGTCTGAAACGCGTCGCTCTTCTCGATCATGACACGCTCCTCGCCCCTGATTTGATCTCGATTGTACGCACGATTGTGTCGGCCTTGGGGCGCATCAGTGTCACAGTGAGCAGTCCGTTACCCAATTCGGCGCCCACGACCTCGATGCCCTCGGCCAGCACGAAGGCGCGCTGGAACTGGCGCGCCGCGATGCCGCGGTGCAGGTAGTTCTTGTCGCCCGCCTCGCTTTGCTTGCCGCGGATGACGAGCTGGCGGCCCTCAACCGTGACGTTCAATTCCTCGCGGGAAAATCCCGCGACCGCCAGCGTGATCGCCAGGCTTTCTTCGCCGGATTGCTCGATGTTGTAAGGCGGATAGCCGTCGGACGCGCTTTTGGCGGTGCGCTCCAGCAAGCGTTCCAGATGCTCAAAGCCCAGCAGAAACGGACTGTTGAAATAGACCGTGCGGTTCATCAAAGCCCTCCTCAAGCGGCTTGATGGGCGGCCCTTAGGGCGCCGCCACGGAGCAAATGTGGGGTGTTTTCCGCCGTAATCAAGGGATAGTGGCGAAGAAACTGAACCAATCCTTGCGGCGGCGGCGATGGCCGGGGCACAACGCGGCCATGAGACCACCACTGATCCTCGAAGACTCCGGCCGGCTTTTGGCCTTTGGCAGGCCGTTGGCCGTCATCCACGCCGATGCGCCGCAAGAGGTTGCGGCGGCGCTGTCGGCGATCGAGAGCGCGCGTACCGCGGGCCGTTATGTCGCGGGCTATTTCTCCTATGAGCTCGGCTATGTGCTCGAGAAACGCCTCGCGCCGCTGATGCCCGCCGCGCGCGCTCTGCCGCTCTTGTGGTTCGGAGTTTTCGATTCGCCGGAGTTCGTCGCTGACGCCGATACGGCCTTTGCCGCCTGGTGCGAGGGCCGCGCCTATGCCGGACCGTTGGCGCTGGAGTGGGATCAAGGCGCGTACCGGCGCCGCTTCGAGCGCGTGAAGGAGCTCATCGCGGCGGGCGATCTCTACCAGGCGAATTTGAGTTTCCGCGCCGGCTTTCGTTTCCTCGGCGATCCGTTGGCGCTTTATGCCGCGCTGCGCGGGCACGCACGCTACGGCGCTTATGTCGACGACGGGGCGCGGCAGATATTGAGTCTTTCGCCGGAGTTGTTCTTCGAAATCTCGCCGGACCGGAGAATCGTCACGCGTCCGATGAAAGGCACGGCCGCACGCGGCGCCGATGCGGCCGCCGATGCGCAGGCGCGCGAGAGGCTCGCCGCCAGCGCCAAGGACCGCGCCGAGAATCTGATGATCGTCGATCTGTTGCGCAACGATCTCGGCCGCGTTGCCGAGACGGGCAGCGTGGACGTCGCGGACTTGTTCGCGGTGGAAACCTATCCGACGCTGCATCAAATGGTTTCCACCGTCGGCGCGCGGCTGCGGCGGGACATGCGCGTCGCGGATTTGGTGCGGGCGCTGTTTCCCTGCGGCTCGGTGACAGGCGCGCCGAAGATCCGCGCCATGGAAGTGATCGCCGCGCTCGAGCAAAGTCCGCGCGGCGTCTATTGCGGCGCCGTCGGGCATTTCGCGCCGGACGGCTCGGCGCGCTTCAACGTCGCGATCCGTACACTGACGATCTCCGGCAAGCGCGGCGAGCTCGGAATCGGCGGCGGCGTGGTGCAGGATTCGACGCCGGCCGGCGAATATGAGGAGTGCCTGCTCAAGGCGCGTTATTTCGAATCCGCGCGCCGCCCGCTCAAGCTGATCGAGACGCTGCGCTTCTCGCCGGCCGAAGGCTTTGTGCGTGAAACCCTCCATCTCGACCGCCTGGCGCGCTCGGTGGAAGCATTCGGAATTCCGTTCGATTTGAAACAAGCCCGCAATGCCCTTGATACGGTCTTGCCTCCCCCCTTGCGGGGGAGGCAGTCCGCCGAAGCGCTTGCGCGTAGGCGGACGGAGGGGGGTGATCTGCGCGTCCGCTTGACGCTAGACGAATCCGGAACGTTCGCCGCGACCGCCGCGCCGCTTGGTCCGCCCGCGCCATTCTGGCGTTTTACGATCTCGCCCCATCGCGTGCACAGCGCGGACGCGCTGGCGCGCCACAAGACCGACTGGCGCGAACTTTACGAAAGCGAATTCAAGCGTGCGGGCCTCGACGAAGTTGTGTTCCTCAACGAGCGCGGCGAAGTCGTCGAAGGCAGCCGCAGCACTGTTTTCGTCACGCGCGACGGAAAGCTTCTCACCCCGCCGCTTGCAGCAGGCGCGCTCGACGGCGTCTTGCGCCGCGCGCTGCTGCAAGAAGGCCGCGCCGTCGAAGCCACGCTTTATCCACTCGATCTCGATGGCGAAGTCTGGCTCGGCAATTCGTTGCACGGCTTGATCCGCGCAAAGCGCGCCTAACTCGCCTTCGCCGCCAGGGCGCAAAGCAGAGCGAGGGTTTCGGGTAGCACCCAGCCGTCGGCTTCCGTCACGCGTCCTTGCTGGGCATCCTCGCGCATGACGTCGGAAAGCGGGCGCCCCGCGAGGCGCGCGCGCAGTTCTTCGGCCACCGCGTCGGCGTCGAAATCGCCGCGGTCGGCGAGCACCGCTTCGCCGAGCTGGGCATCGGCGTCGCGGTCGTCGAGCAACCTCAGAAGATCGTCGTACGGGCTCGGCGCGTAACGCTTGCGCAACAGGCGCGGACCTTCCAGCGCGGCAACCGCCGCGACCGCCAACAGCCCGCCGCCGATCACCGCCTGCCGTCGCGTAGGAAGTTTCATCGCAGCACCACCCGCAAATGCTCGGCCAGGCGCAGCGTCAGCGCCAACAGGTTCATCGTCGGATTGGCGGCGCCGTAGGTCGGGAACACCGCGCTTCCCGCTACGAACAGGTTTGATATTCCGTGTACGGCCGAATTGGCGTCGACCACGCCTTGCCTGGGATCGACGTGCATGCGCGCCGTGCCCATGTGGTGGTTGCCCCAATCGAGCCCGGCGAGCCATTCCTCGCGCGTCTTCAGATTGAGGCGCAGCATGCCGCTCCTGGCCGCGAGCAATTGGCGGGCGAGTTCCTTCAGCGTGTCGCGGAAATGGGCGAAGTCGCTGTCGGCGATGCGCATGGCGAGCTTGAGGCGCGGCATGCCGAGCGCGTCGCGTTCGCCTTCGAGCGTCAGGCGGCGCTCCGGATCGGGCGCGATCTCCATGCCGCAGCCGAGCGAATAGGCCTGGGCGTTCGAGGCGTCGACGCCGAGCGCCGCCGCGGTCGCCGCCAGCGCCGCCTTGCCCAGATCGTCGAGCTCGACTTTGTTCTCGATGGTGGTGGACGAGTCCATCGCCGCCTGGGCGCGGCGATAGCTTTCGCTGGGAATGAAGCCGGCGCGCATCACCGCGCCGTGGATGGTCTGAACATCGGTGTAGTAGGGCGCGACGGCGCCGCCGAACACCACCAGCGTCGCGGTGTCGCGCGGGATGGGATGATCGGCGAAGAAGCGTCCGACCAGATCGTGCGCGTTGCCGACGCCCGTCGCCATCACGTCGTTGGAGGCAAGCAGCAGCCGCGCGCTTTCGATGGCGCCCAACGCCACCACCGCGATCTTGGGCTTGACCGTGAAATGCCGGCCGTTGAGCGTGGCAACGTCGAGATGATCGAGCCGTGCCGCGTCTTGCGTGAGCCGCAAGCCGGTCACGTTGGCGTGCAGATAGACGCCGAGCCGCGGGATGCGCTTGAGGTCGTCGGCGTAGCGCTCGCCGAAGTGGGTGGGAAGCACGCCGCCCCGCGTTTTGCTGAACTGGAACCAGCGCGTCGCCACGCCGCCTTCGCCGAGCGCAATCGGCGCGCCGTCGGCCCATAGGCCGGCGCGGTCGTAGATCGCCGGCCCGGCTTCGCACAAGGATTGGGCATGCGGAAAAAACCGCGCAATCTCCTTGCGCGCGAATGGCCAGCCGGAGTGGGGCAGCCAGCTGCGCGGTTCGAAATCGATCTCGTCGAGCGGCCGGCACCAGCCGCCCCAGTGATTGGTGCTGCCGCCGAGATAGCGCAGCCGCGAGCCTTCCAGCGACAGGTAAGGCGTGCCGGTCTTGCTGCCGCGATAAAGCGCCTGGGTCTTGGCATCGAAGCTCATGCCGCCCGATTCGAGCAGCACCATGCGGATGGGCGAATTGGCGAGCGCCAGCGCCAGCGAAATCCCGACGGGTCCGCCGCCGATGATCGCCAAGTCCGGTTGCAGAAGCGTGCCCGAGGGAACCGTGCGGGCGTCGATGAATGCGCGCAATGCGCCTGCCTTTCGCAATATTTGCCCGGCAACGGGAAGGCGAGATTATCGCCGCCGGAGGGGACTTGTCTTGTCGGAATTGTCGCCGCGGCACAAGGCAAAAACGGCCAAGAGCCGGCTTTTCCGGCGCCCCGCAACAGCCGGGCAGCGCCGTCACCTATGTCATGGCGTCTAATCGAGGCCGTAACGGTAGTGCCCGGTGATCTGGAACGCGAAAAGCACGTCCTCGAGGACTTGTCCGGCGCCTATATTGTGCATGACGAGCGGCCGCCTGCCGTCGGCAGAGCGTTGGTCGGTGACGATTCCGATATGAGGCAGGGACCCGCCGGGCCGCAGATTCCAGGTCACGATGTCACCCGGACGATAGTCGCGCGCGTTCTGCGTGATCGCGAGCGTCTTGCCGTTGCGCCGAAAAAACACCGTCAAGTTGGCCACGTGGCGGTGGTCGATGTTGGCGTCGGGGTGCGTCATGCCCCAGATCCGGGATAGTCGCCGAAATGGGCGAGCATGTCCTGGTGCACGCGCTGCTGAAGATCGATCCCGATGGCGCGATACGCCCTGACGACGACATCCGAACACACGCCCGTGCCGGCCGGAACGTCTCCGAGCGGATAGGCAATCCGGCGGTATCGGTAGTCGTAGACGACATTGGGGTTGCGCAGCGAGAGCGCGGCGTTGACGAATCTGTCGGCCTTGCTGGCAGCAAAAGACGCAGGCGCGCACGTGATCGCCGCCAGACAGACGACGCACGCAAGCTTGATTGCCGGTCTCACGACGGACATCGAACACTGGCCTCAGCCCGACATTAGTCCCGCGAGCCTACCCGGCCGTTGCCACACGGTTACCACTTTGCAATGTCAGAGATTGATCCCGCCCGAAACCTCGATCCGCTGCCCGTTGATCCAGACGTTGTCGTCGGCCAGGAGCGCGGCGACCGCCGCGCCGACGTCGTCGGGCAGGCCGACGCGGCCGAGCGCGGTCTGGCCTGCGATGAAGGCGTTGAGCTCCCGGTCGTTGCGCACGCGTCCGCCGCCGAAATCGGTTTCGATGGCGCCCGGCGCGATGACGTTGACCGCGATGCGCCGCGGGCCGAGTTCCTTCGCCATGTAGCGCGTCAGGGTCTCGATGGCCGCTTTCATCGAACCGTAGGCCGAGGAGCCGGGCAGGCTGAAGCGCGCCAAGCCGGAGGAAATGTTCACGATGCGCCCGCCGTCCTTGATCAGCGGCACCAGTTTCTGGGTCAGGAAGAACGTCGATTTGAAATGGACGGCCATCGCCTGATCGAACTGTTCTTCGGTGGTCTGCATGAACGGCGCATAGAGGGCGGTGCCGGCGTTGTTGACCAGGAAATCGAAATCGTCGCGGCGCCAAGTCTGCGCCAGCGCGGCCTTCACCTTGGCGGCGAAAGCCGGAAAGCTCGCGCTCTCGGCCACGTCGAGTTGCAACACGACGGCCTTGCGGCCGAGCCCCGCGATCTCGCCCGCGACGGCTTCGGCTTCGGCCCTTTTGCTGTGATAGGTGAGGATGAGGTCGCGGCCGGCGCGCGCCAGATGCAGCGCCATGGCCTTGCCGAGGCCCCGGCTGGCGCCGGTGATGAGGGCGATTTTGGTTTCAGACATGAGGACTCCTGCAGTGACAGATAATTCTTAGTTGGCGTTTTTTGGCGAGGTCTTGGTCAAGCCGTCCATAAAAGCATTCATTTCCCGCAGCACATCGGCTTCGTTGGAACGGAACACGTAATGGTCGGCGTAGGGCAGCCGCACGACCTTGGCCTGCGGTGTGCCGGCCTCGAACGCAGCATTTTGTCGAGCATCCGAAGCCGCTAGCGCTTTGACTCCCGGGTCATCGCAATTGGGCTGACATGCGTGGGGCTCTGCGATGATGGCGAGCACTGGCCCCCGAATGTCGGTATATTTGCGCTCATTGGCGAGAATAGCGTCGCCAATCAGCAATTCTTCTGTTTGCCGCAACGGCGGAAATTCCGGTAGGCCTTTCAGAATACCGGCGTAATCATCCAAGCTTTTTGTGAGATTGGGCATGGTGGCTTCTATCTCTTGAATCAGCGCCAGAGACCGCGAAGGGCTTTCGCCTTCTTTCGGCAAGCGTTCCAGATCGCGCCGCACGGTTGTGACATCGACCCCCAAATCGCCATTGTTGCGGTCATAAAAAGCAACGCCCCCACTCGCATCGAGATAGATTAGGCCCGCGACTTTCTCGGGATAGCGGGTGCCGATGGAACTTAGTTGCTCGCCCGCGATGGAATGACCCGCGAGCACCGGATGGTCGAGATGCAGCGCAGCGATTACCGCCAGCACATCGTCACCCAACCGGTCGGCATCATAATTCTCGTCCGTTGGTGGCGGCGCGCTGGACAAACCGATGCCGCGCCGGGTGATGCCATAGACGTGATGCGTTGCCGTGAATTTGGGTGCGAAATCATCAAACACATGCGCTGTGTTGCCCAGGCCCGGCAGGAATACCAGCGGCGGTCCGTTGCCGCCCCAGTCCAGGACTTCCAGCGTTACGCCTTTGTCCACGGCGACGAAAAGTGTCTTGTGCGGAGACGGATCGAGCACCCAAGCGGATTTTGCGGTTGCGCGTTCGAGCGTCAGCGGCTGTTTCGGCGCGCGTGTTTGCCAAGTGCCTGCAATCGACTTTCTGTCTGCTGCTAGCGTGCCCTCGAAGGTTCCGGCGGAACGATCCAGCATGAATGTGACGGTGCTGCCCGCAAGCGTGATCGCCGAGATCGGGTTTCCGTTGCGAGGGTCCCCGGCCATTTCCGGACCGAGATTATAAAAATCACCCCGATAGCCAGTTTTGGGCGCTTTGCTGATTTTCAGTATGTGAATTCGCTTGCAATAATGACCCCCTGAGGGGTGGTTTTCGCATCCAATAATGACCCCCTTCTGACGTGATGTGTCAGCGTCCTTCCTTTGGCCGTGGTTGGCCGGGAAGGACTGAAGGGGATG
>Ga0326727_10000803_pt1 | contig 124569 bp, 87 predicted proteins | sample MB2enrmetagenome_FD_207643 | JGI IMG/M metagenome (GOLD analysis project Ga0326727, IMG submission 207643) | Lab enriched peat soil microbial communities from McLean, Ithaca, NY, United States - MB29MY | ecosystem: Environmental > Terrestrial > Soil > Wetlands > Peat | place: USA: New York...
CTACAACAATCAACTGACGTACTCGCAGAACGGGCTCACAGCCAGGAACGTCACGCTGAAGCGTCTTGTGGCCGAGGCTTATGTCGTGCAGTTGAATCAGGTATCAGGGCCGAACTGGCTCGACCAGAACGAATACGACATCGACGCCAGAACAGCCGGGGCAAACACCAGAGAGCAGATGGCCCCGATGCTTCGAACGCTTCTTGCAGGCAGGTTCAATCTGGTGGAGCACAACGAAGCCCGGGAGATGCGCGTGTATGAGCTGGTTGTCGGCAAGTCTGGCCCCAGAATCCACGCGCTGAAGGACGGCGAAACGCCCGCGACCCAGGCCGGATTTCATTTTCATGGAGATATGCGCCAGTTTGCGGATTTGCTGGCGGCCCAGTTCTCCATACCTGCCCCACAGAATCCAAGCGAGCCCGCCCGTGGCTTCGGGCCCCAGATTCCGGTGGTTGACAAAACGGGACTTGCGGGCGTCTTTGACTTCAGCGTGGACATGCGCCCCGACTTGGGCACGGATATGTTCACCGCGTGGCAGAGGGCTTTGCGAGATCAACTGGGACTGAGCCTCGAAAGCCGAAAAGAGAACCTGTCAGTCATATTCGTCGACAGCGCGGCAAAAATCCCAACAGAAAACTGATCGTCAGAGCGCCCCGAGCCGTCGCGGCGCCTGCTGGAAGAAGCGGAATGACTTTATCTGAGCTGAATCCCTCAACTCTCGCGCTACAGCTTTTCGTGCGTCCCATCGCAAAACGGCTTGTTGCGGGTTCGCTTGCATCCGCACAGCCACACCGCCTCTGAATCCTTGGCCTCGAACCTGATCGGCGTAAATCCCGTTCCGTGGTGGCTGCCGTCACAGAAGGGCTGGTTTGCGCTGTGACCACAGGCGCACCACAAGTAGCTCTTACCGGCTTCGACATCAACGGGATACGGTCCTTTTTGCGGCATCGCGCGTTCTGCCATGTTGTTCTCCTCTATCGCTTTTAAGACATTATCGTCCACGCGGCTTCGATGAGGATTTGTGCTACGTATCCAATGTGGACATCGCAGAATTGACACGGTTTGGGAATGAGCGCTCAGGCGATTAAGCTGTACAATCCGACTATGACCCCGTGAGGCCGCGAGTCGCCAACGGTCCCTCGGGCGTCTAAGAATCAGGTGCCCTTATGACGACTCCCCGGGAAAAATCCGAGCTGCGCAAGCTGCCCATGATGCCCATACGCGATATGGTTATCTTCCCCTACATGATGACTCCGTTTGTGGTGGGCCGCGAGTCGAGCGTGCGCGCGCTCGAGGAGGCGCTCACCGGCGACCGCAAGATTTTTCTGGCCACGCAGCACGACGCATCCATCGACGAGCCCAAGGCCAAGGACATCTACCAGGTGGGCTCCATCTGCAGCATCGTGCAGAGCGTGAAGATGCCCGACGGCAACATCAAGGTGCTGGTTGAAGGCGTTGAGCGCGCCAAGTCGATTGAGGTCAACGATCGCGACGGATTCTTTGTGGCCACCGTGCGCACCGGCAAATCCAACTTCGAAATGACGCCGGCCGCCGAGCAGCTCATGCAGCGCGTGACCGGCCTCTTTGAGCAATACGTCAAGCTGCAGCAGTCGCTCAACTATGAAACCATCATCGCCACGGTGCGCATGGATGAGCCCGCCAAGCTTACCGACACCATTGCGGCCAACCTGCAGCTGGGCATTGAAGAGAAGCAGGAGCTGCTGGCCATCTTCGATCCGGCGGCGCGGCTGGCGCGCATCGCCGACGTTTTGGATATTGAGATCGAAAAGCTCGATCTCGATCGCAACATCCAGAGTCGCGTAAAGCGGCAAATGGAGCGGGCGCAGAAAGAGTATTACCTCAACGAGAAGATCAAGGCCATCCAGAAGGAACTGGGCCGCGGCGAAAAGAGCGAGTTCGACGAGCTGCGCAAAAAAATTGAATCGGCGGGCATGCCCAAGGACGTGCTCGACAAGACCATTCAGGAGCTCAAGAAACTTGAGGCCATGCCGCCCATGAGCGCAGAGTCGACGGTGAGCCGCAACTACATTGACTGGCTGCTCGCTGTGCCGTGGAAGAAAAAATCCAAAGAGACGCGCTCCATCGATTACGCCGAGAAGGTGCTGAACACCGACCATTACGGCCTGGAAAAGATCAAGGAGCGCATTCTCGAATTCCTCGCTGTGCGGCAACTCGTCAAGAATCCCAAGGGCTCGATCCTGTGCTTCGTGGGCCCGCCGGGAGTAGGCAAGACCTCGCTGGGCATGTCGATTGCAAAATCGACGGGGCGCAAGTTTGTGCGCCTCTCGCTGGGTGGCGTGCGCGACGAGGCCGAGATTCGCGGGCACAGACGGACATATATCGGCGCAATGCCCGGCCAGATCATCCAGCACATGAAGCGCGCGGGCACCAAGAATCCCGTCTTCCTGCTCGACGAGGTCGACAAGATCTCGTCCGACTTCCGCGGCGACCCGGCGTCGGCGCTGCTTGAGGTGCTCGACCCCGAGCAGAACGTGACGTTTCAGGATCACTACCTCGACGTGGACTACGACCTTTCGCAAGTGCTTTTCGTCGCCACAGCCAACGTGCTGCACACCATTCCGCCGGCGCTGCAGGACCGCATGGAGATTCTGCGCCTGCAGGGTTACACCGAGCAGGAGAAGCTCGAAATCGCCAAGCAGTACCTCATCAAGAAGCAGCGCGAGCAAACCGGCCTGAGCGACAAGAACCTCGTCTTCAAAGACGATGCCGTCCTTGAGATCATCCGCTACTACACGCGCGAGGCGGGCGTGCGCAACCTGGAACGCGAGATCGGCAACGTGTGCCGCAAGGTGGCGCGCAAAGTGGTAAAGGCCGGCGCCAAGCACAAGGAAGAGATATCCGCGGCCAACGTGAGCGAGTTCCTGGGCGTGCCCAGGTTCCGCGACAGCGAGGTGCACGAGAAAAGTGAAATCGGCCTCGTCACCGGCCTGGCCTGGACCGAAGTGGGCGGCAGCATTCTCTCAACCGAGGTGCAGGTGCTCGACGGCAAAGGCAAGCTCACCATCACCGGCCAGCTCGGCGACGTAATGCAGGAGTCGGCGCAGGCCGCGCTCAGCTACATTCGCGGGCGCGCGCAGGCGCTGGGCCTCAGCCGCGAGTTCTACCGCAACGTCGATCTGCATCTGCACGTGCCCGAGGGCGCGATTCCCAAGGACGGTCCCTCGGCCGGCATCACGATGGCCACGGCGCTGGCCAGCGCGCTGGCCAAAGTTCCGGTGCGGCGCGACATCGCAATGACCGGCGAGATCACGCTACGCGGCAAAGTGTTGCCCATCGGCGGACTCAAAGAAAAGCTGCTGGCTGCTCTGCGCGCGGGCATCTTTGAGGTGATTCTGCCCAAGGGCAACGAGAAGGATGTTTCGGAACTGCCCGACAACATCAAGAACAGTGTGAAGCTGCACTTTGTCGATTCGATGGACGAGGTGCTGGCGCTGGCGCTCGAAGGCCCGCTGCCGACAGCGGCATCGAACGAGACCGAAAGGCTGGCTGCCGTCCCGCCCGCAACCTCAGAGATCACGGGCAGCGTGCCGGCCAGGCAGTAAGCACCTCCGCGCGAACATTCCGGGCTATCCATGCGCCAGCATGGATAGCCCGATGCATTTGGAGCGCACGATTGGAATTCATGCTATCCCACCCAGCCGCCCGATAATAAAAGCACGATGCCGCTGGAGTGGGAACACGGCGCGCTGGCCGAGGGGCTCAGGTGTTATCAGGACCGCGAGTTCTTTCGGGCGCACGAGCACTGGGAGAGCGAGTGGCTGCGCGTGGCTGAGCCGGAGAAGACGTTTCTGCAGGCTCTCATCCAGATTGCGGCGGCGTTTCACCATTTCGAGCGGAAGAACCGCGTTGGCTCCGCGTCGCTGCTGCGGGCTTCGCTGCGCAAACTGGAGTTGTATCCTGCCGCGTTCGGCGGGCTGAATGTGGAAGCGATCCGGCAGAGTGTGCGCGCGTGGTTGACCGCGCTCGACGGCGAGGAGCCGGCGCCGGGGCTTCCTTTCCCGACCATCCGGTAAAGCGCGGCGTCGGTGGCGATTCGCAGGCGTGGTACGGGCGGCTATCCTAGACAGGATGCGCTATACCACTCAATTCATGCTCTCGGCCCTCAGCGCGGCGGAGTCCCTTCTGCTGCTTCATGTTCCTGCGTGGATCGCTGCTGGCCGCGCGGCTGCCACGCATCGAGAACGCGGACTTTGCAATGCACCCGGCGCCTGAGACCGCATAAGCGCCGCCTGCTCGCGCGCAGCCCGGCCGGCCTGGAATCCCAGGTCTCGGAGTGGTGCCTGGAGCCCTAGTTGGCTTCAAGAGCCTTCTCGGCCCGCACGTTCGACTCGTTGCCGTGTAGAATTGCCGCGTGCAGATCGCCGTCGTCACCGACGTGTTGCGCAACGATATAGGGCTTCTTGTCGTTGGGGAGCTCACTGTGAGCGCCGGTCTGGCGGCCCTTGTTTTCCATCTCTTCCGTTCTCGCTCTACCGATCGCTCAACGCTCTATTTCGGTCTCTCCGCCCTCCTCTACGGCATGCGGCTCATTGCCGGAGTGGGCGCGCTGAAACTGGCGTTTCCCCACGTCCCCTGGGGCACCTTCAATTCCTGTATCAGCCTGGTTATCGGAATACCCTTCGTGCTCTATATCGGCAGCACTATTGGGCGCGCCTATTCGTGGTTCATACGCGCAATCGTCGCTGCCAATGTACTGTTGGCCGCTGTGGGAACTGTCACACTGCTCCTGCATGCGCCCTTGGGCCGCGTATGGCTGGCCAGCAGGGCGTTGGCCGTCGTAAGTCTTTCCGGATGGGTATTCATCGGTATCTTCCCCAGGATTCCCACTAACAGAGAAGTGCGCATACTGAGAGTCGGCCTGATGGTCCTGGCGCTGGCCGCGCTCTATCGCAACCTGGCGGCAATTCAAGTGCTTTCCTTCGCAGAGTTCGTGGAGCCGCTGGCGATGGTTTTTCTTCTGGGCACGTTCCTTTATGTCAGCGCTTCTCGCAGCCTGCGCCATGAGACGCGTCTCATCGCCATCCGCAACGAACTCGATATCGCCCGCCAGATCCAGTCGGCGCTCTTGCCCTCGCTGGAGCGGGGAATCGCCGGAGTTGAAATCCACGCCCGCTATTCTCCCGTCGGTTCGGTGGCAGGCGATTTCTACGATGTGCTCTCCGACGGGCTTGGGTTGGGGGTGCTCATCGCCGACGTTTCCGGCCACGGCGTGCCGGCTGCGCTTTCGGCCTCAATGCTAAAGGTCGCCTTGCGCGCGCAGGCCGGGGAAATGGCGAATCCCGCCGAAGTTCTCGGCGGGCTAAACAGGGCTTTATCCGGCATGGTCGGCAATCAGTTCATCACGGCCGCATTTGCGTATTTCGATACGGCGCGGCGCGAGCTGCGCTACGCCGGAGCGGGGCATCCACCCCTGCTTTTGTGGCGTTCCGCCGAGATGCAAATGATAAGCCTGGAAGAGAACGGATTGTTCCTTGGACCGTTTGCCGGGGCGCAATACTCCGCCATCACCTCGCCCTTTGAGCCCTGCGACCGGTGCCTGCTCTATACCGATGGACTCGTCGAAGCTTCCAACGGCAAAAACGAGGAGTTTGGTGCGCGGCGGCTCAGAGATTTTCTGGCAAGGAGCGCCGCAATGCCGGCCAATGCGGCCTGCACCGCGTTGCTCGACGAGGTCACGGCATGGTCCGGAGGTAATCCTGACCGTCAACAGGACGATATCACGTTTGTCGTTGTCGAGTTCCAGGATGCGGCAGCCGCTGGCCGGTGACCGCCAATCCTTTTTCATCCGTCGAGTCCTGTATCCTCAAAGTCAGATAGCTTTGTTCGTTTGCAAATCTCATTACCGCGGCCTGAAGCATTCAATCCGCCTGTTTGCCCGCTGTCCTGGTTTCCAATGCGCTATTCAACTCAATTCCTGCTCTCGGCCCTCAGCGCGGCGCAGTTTCCTGCTCCGTCGCTGCCCGAGGTTGCGTTTCTGGGCCGGTCGAATGTGGGCAAATCCAGCCTGCTCAATGCGCTGGTGGGCGGGAAGGCGGCTAAGGTCTCGTCGACGCCGGGCCGTACGCGCGCCATTAATTTTTTTCTCGTCTCGGACGAGAGAGACGGCACAAAGATCTCCTTTGCCGATCTGCCCGGATACGGGTACGCGAAGATCTCCAGGTCCATCTCGGCCGAGTGGCCAAAGTTCATTGAGCCGTATCTCTCCGGCCGCGAGAACCTCTCGCTTTGTGTGTGCCTGGTGGACTCGAACATTGAGCCGCAGCCGAGCGATGCGCAGTTGTTCGAGTGGCTACGGGTCCACGGCCGCGAATTTGTGGTGGTCGCCACAAAAGCCGACCGGCTGAGCGGCAACCAGCGCACGCGCAACCTGGCGGCACTCAAGAAGGCGCATCAGCTCGATGAGATTCTCGCGGTGTCGGCCAAGACGGGATACGGCATCAAAGAGCTGTGGGCAAGGATTGAAGGAGCAGGGACCAGGAATTAGGGACAGGCCCGCAATTCGGGCGCACCATTTCCTGATTCCTGGACAGGGGATACCTCGAGCCTCAACAGTCGACCGTGGGATGACCGAGGTAAACGGAGACGATGCTACGCCAATGCTTGAGCGTTTGCCTTTCTTGTCGCGGCGGCGCGTTTTCCGGGACTACGATGGCCAGCTTTAACATGGAAGACAGCAACACTCTCGGTGCCAATGCCGAAGCGGCGCCGCAATCGTGCGGGAAAGTACAGACCCTTTGGGCTGACGAGCAGCCAGCCATCGCTCTCAATCATTTTGGTTCCTGGTTTTGCGCTGGGATCAAGGAATTTCGGTTTCCCCATGATTCTTAGCCCCCCCCAAGCCGCCAATCTTACCACCGCAGGATTTCTGATGCCAAGACATCCCAAACCCCGTTACATTTGTTGCGCGATTCCGCCACAAAACGCTGTGCTTTGGCGTTTTTCCACCATGACTCAGCGTAATCGAACGCGAACAATATGCTGACTCGTTCGCCGAATTATTACCAACTGGTCAACGGTTCAACTGTGCAAGCTGCTCGGTGAGCCCTGCGGCCAAACCAGCCTCGCACACCAGCGAGCGTACGCGCCGCGCGCCTTGCCCGAGGTAGCGCGGCGAGAGGCGCAGCCAGCGGCGGCCAATCAAGTCGCCTTCCTCAATCGATGCGGCCAGAATCTCTTCAATCCGCGCCGAATCGCGCATGGAGCCCGGGGGAATCGCGACGGTGAAGAGCGTTTGGCCGGGCGCGAGCGGTTGCGGTTCGATGTGCCGCGCGCCCAGCGCGATGAATTGCGCAAACGAGTCAGGCGATGCACCCTCAGTTGCAGGCAGCAGATCGGGCTGGACGCCGCGCTCGAGCATCTCGCGCTCTACATCCTCAGCCGCCCGGCCCACGCAGACTGAGGCCGGCTCGCGCTTGCGCACCTGGTTTTTGATGATGCGCAGAGCCTCGTCGAGTGTGGTAACCACGAAGTCGACAACGCCTTCGCGCATGGCTAGCCTGCTTGCGGCCTGGTCGGCCGTCGCAGTCAGCGTTGCGGCGCCCGCGATGTTGCCTGCAATGGCCAGCGCGCTCCCGCGTGTGTCGAGCTCGCCAGTGTAGAGCAGCCTGCCGCCGAGGTCGTCCTGCTGGCCGGCGCAGCGCATCAGCGCCGCGTAGTTCAGGTACACCTGGGCGATGGACTCAGCAATCTCAGAGGGTGCGGGTACGAGCGGCAAGTTCAGTTTTGCTCCAGTGGCGGGTCGGGAACGATCAATGGGCCAGCGCGTCGTGCCAACTGTTCGTCCTGACAAAGAACACAAATTCGCCGGGCACGGTCGAGATGTTGAGTTTGTGCTGGTACCTGCCTTTGTAACACAGGTTGGTGGTTACGATGCCGGTCTTCAGAGTGTCTGCTATCGAATACCACTTCAGTGTCCCGCTCTCTTTACCTGTATCGGTATCGCAGTTGACGTAGACCTGCGTCGATGAATCGTACGCCCCCTGAACAGAAAGCAACGTCGCGCCCGGAGGGAGCACAGCCGTAGCAGTGTAGTCATCATTGAGTTTCAGCCCCTCGTTGTAGGGCTCTTCAACATGATTGACGCGAATGAGCAGATTCGTTGGCTTGATGGGCTCACCGGTCTTGCCATCGAGGATGCGAATGGTGATCGTCGGACCGGCCTGTGCGAACAGAACGGATGCGGCGAGAGCAATGACGATGAGAGCGGCGCAGCCGAGCGTGGCCGTGCGTGAGGCGAAGGCTGAAATCCTAAGAGGGATCATGCTAATACTTTGCCACGCCGGGGGCGGAATCTACCAGGAAGAGTAAGGCTGGCCGTCGGAGCCGGCCTCGTCGGAGCCGGAGTGGACATCGTCGATGCCGGGTTCGGATTGGTCGATGGAGAACATGGCTTCGCTGGTGTCGGTGACCCAGCTGTCTTTAGTGTGGGTCATCGGATCCATGGGAATCTCGCGCAGGTAGCCATTCTGCACCAGGTCGTCGAGCGACTGCGGCGCCTTCTGCTTATCCATGGTGTAGGAGTCGATGGCGTCGCGCATGGTGTGCAGGTCTTCCTTGAGGACGGCCTCGCGCGCGCGCTGGATAGAGCCGCTGAACCTTGGGATGGCTACCACCATCAGGATGCCGATGATGGTCATCACGATCATCAGCTCAATGAGCGTGAAGCCCGCGGATTGTTGGCGATTCTGTTGCACGTAATCCTCAGTTTTTCCGCGTCACCAGGTGTTGTATTTCGTGCCGTCGAGGGCAGTGCCATTCGCCTTTGAATATACGTCGAAAACACTATCGCCGCTATACGAGTCAGAGTCGGGGTCATCCTTCATGGAGCGCAGGCCCCACTCGGCCTTGCCGGTCATGGGATCGACCGGAATGCGGCGCAGAAAACGCAGTTTCTTGCCCTGCACATCCACGCCGTCTACCAGCGTTTGCAGGTCGGGCGGATAATTCTGGCTGTCGACCTTGGTCTGGAAGGCGCCTTTGTCGGCGGCGTCCTTGTACCTGTCGATGGCGTCGCGCATCATCCACAGGTCGTAGCGCAACTCGCGTTCTTGCTGGCGCTTGTACTGGAAGCGCGCTATGGGATACGCAGCGCCGGCAAGGATGGAAAGGATGGTGATGGTGACCATCAATTCGATAAGAGTGAGGCCGCGCTGGCCCGGGCTTACTCTCTCTGCCGGCTGCATTCGCATGTGCGTATCCTACTTCACCACGATGGTGGTTTGCGCGCCTTGTACCTGCACCTGCTGTTGCGTGCTGTTCATAAAGGATGCGCTGGTAAAAACCAGGCCTGTGTTTCCGGCAGCCTTTGCCTGAAATGTCAGGACGCAAACTGTGCCGCTGCCGCTCACGCCCGGAGAGTGCGGCGGGCGCGACACCACCACAGTCAGGCCTCCCTTGCCATCTTCGTTATGAATGATCGTCGCTGGTTGGCCATCGCGATTCAACAGGTTGCCCGCGGAGACATTGACCAGCGAAAGCATGGCCGGATCAAAGTGAATCTGCAGAGGGACCAGGGAGGCGTCGATGGCTCCGTCGAGCACGACCGGAACCTGGAAGCTGGCGCCGATATTGACCGTCCCCGGCGGCGGATTGAACAGGAATGAGACAGCTCCGCCGGGACTCCCCGGCATGAGACCCCCGGCTGGAGAACCGGGGATTGGCCGGGCTGCCTGAGTTAGAGGAGCTGGCGAGTTCACTTGCGGCTGAACAACCTGAGCGGTTTCCTGCGCGGCCGGTTGGGCTGAATCCGGGGCAGCCGGCTGAACTGGCTGCTGCGCAGGCTGAGCCGATCGCGGGGGACTGATGCCCTGCTGCAGGCTCGAACGCATCTGGGCCAGGGCAATGGGCGCGGCTATTTCGGCGCTCTGGCTGGGGACAGTTGCTGCAAACCCGGGGCGCTGGCCGGGCTGCTGCTCAAGCGCCGTTGGCTTGACCGTGGGAGTCGGCGCCGGCGCCGCATTGTCGATATCGAGATGGCGCAGTTCAATGGATTGGCCTGTGCCGGTGTCGATCACGCGCATGTTGCGCTGCTGGATGTCGGGCGAGCGGACAATGTGCGGCACGACGACAAACACGATTTCGTCCTGCTGGACGGTGTGGTCCTTTGAGCCGAAGACGTACTTGAGAATGGGGATCGAGCTGAGGCCGGGGATGCCGGTCCAGCTCTGTGTATCTGAGTTGTTTTGAATTCCGCCGACGATGCTTGCCTCGCCCTCGTGCAGACGGATGACCTGGTCGACCACGCGCTGGCTGAGGATGGGCTCAGTGACGCCGCTGATGGTGACCGAGCCGCTCTGCGCGCTGATCGTGATTTTGACCTTGAGTGTGACGTCGTTATCGTAGTGGACGCTGGGTGTCATTTCCATGTCGACGCCGACATCTTCATATTGGAACTGCGTGTTGACCAGCGAGCTGACCAGCGCCGTGGCCGCGCCGGTCTGGTAAGAACCGGTGGCGATAGGAATCTTGGAGCCGACCTTAAAGGTGGCCTTCTGGCCGTCGGTGGAGCGAAGACGCGGATCCTGCAGAAGCTGCGTGTTAGCGTCGGTCAGCAGCAGATTCAACGTGGCCGAGCCGATGGTGACGGCGAAGTCAGAGGCCTTAAGGTGCGAGAGCGTGTAGAGGGTGAGGTTGCCCGTGTTGCTTGAGGAGGATGAGCTCGATGAACTCGACGAGGACGACGAGGAGGAGCTGGAACTCCCATTGGGCTCGAGCGCCACGCCCACGCTGCTGGGCCACTCGATGCCCAAGGTGCGCTCCCAGTTCTTGCTCACCTCCATGACGGCGATGTCGACCACCACTTCAGGGCGCGGCTTATCGAGGTCCGAAATCAGCTGCTGTGCCAGCAAAAGTTCGTCGGGCGTGCCCGACATCACGATGGCGTTCTGGCTCTGCACCGCATATGCCTTGGTATTGGGCATCAGGTTGCGGATGGCGGTGTTTACGTCGGTCAGATCGTTTTGCTGCCAGGCGTTGGCCAGGTAAAAAGTTTGAACCGCGTGCTCATCGAGCTCGGTGCGCTTGGCGCGCGAATTGGTGGCCACAAAGATGGTGTTCGAAGTGACCGGGCGCCAGAAGGTGTTGGAGATGGTGCCGACGATGCGCAAGGCATCGAGCAGCGAGACGCCGGTGAGCTCAACTGTAATGCGCTTGGAATTGAAGTCAGGGTCGAAAAGGATATTGATGCCGGCAGCTTTTCCAACCGTCCGGTAGATGACCTTGGTGTCTTCGGTCATGTGCAGGGTGAGGGGCTCGTTGGAGACGGGCTTGAGCCGGGTCGGTGCGCCGATGGAGTCGAGATCGGCCTGTTCGCTTGCAAGTTCCGGTATGGCGGCCTCGGAACTGGGCGCAACCTCGCCCTGCTTCTGGCGGACGCGGGCGACCTCCTGCTGGGCCGCCTCATTGCCGGGGTCAATTGCCGCCGCGTGAAGGAACTCGGCCAGGGCGCCCTGCGCGTCGCCGGACAAAAAGAGCTTGCGGCCCTGCGTGATATGCGCCGATGAAGCGGAGATGCGAACCCGATAGAAGGCGGTCTGGTAGCGCATATCCTTGGGGTTCTTCTGGTAGGCCTTCTGGTAATCCTCAAAGGCGGTGTCGTAGTCCTGGCGTGCCTCGGCTGCCTGGCCGTGCTTATAAAGGGAGGCGGCCGAGGGGCCGGCGGCGATGGCGGCCGGAATCGCGAGTCCGGCAAGGACGAGGAAAACCACCGTGGCCAGACCGGAGCACGATCCCGATGGGAAGTTCCGGGACAGGCGGGTTCCTTGAGCGGCCGAAGGTTGAGTGCGATCGATCATTCTGCTCCCAGGCTGGTGTGCGGCTGGATGAAGCGGGGTCTTTGGGCCGCCCTGTCCACGGTTCCGTTGGCTGACGGAGTTCAAATTGAGCCAGTAAGGAATCATTTTACGGCGGCTCCGCGTTGTGTGGGAAGGTGGGAGTGGGGCGACTGGTGAAGATTCCCCGTAAAAAGCAGGGTTTGACGGGCTGGCGGCCGGCGTGGGAACGATATTGGGCCGAAGCGGCGGGGATCAAGCCGCGTGGGGCGCGCCGAAGCGTCGCAGCCGCGCCTGGCTGCATCTATCAGGATGCTAGGATTTAAACCTGAGGATTGGTTGAATTGGCCCGCCAGACCAGCCATGTGATTGTTGCCAAAGACGCGCCCGGCGCAGGCAAGCCGGTGCGGCCGCGCGACCCCGTGGCCAGCGGCGAGCGCGACGCGGCCTTCAACCGCCATGCCGGGCACAACTACTTTCTGCTGGAGAAGTTTGAGGCGGGGATTGCGTTGCGCGGCACTGAAGTGAAGTCGATCCGCGAGGGCAAGGCGAACCTGAAAGACGCCTACGGGCTGATCAAGGACGGCGAGGCCTTTCTCTTGAATATGCATATTGGTCCGTATTCCCATGGAAACCTGGCCAACCACGATGAAACTCGCACACGAAAGCTGCTGATGCACAAGGAAGAAGTCCGTAAACTATTCCAAAAGACGCAGGTGAAGGGGCATACGCTCGTTCCGGTGCGGCTGTATTTCCGCCGCGGACGGGTCAAGTGCGAGCTGGCGCTGGCCAAGGGCAAACAGGACTGGGACAAGCGGGAGACCGAGCGCCGCCGCGAGGCCGACCGCGAGGCTCGGGCGGCAATCAAGGCAAACAAGCACAAGGGCAGCCGCTAGCCTTCAGCTTAAAGCCTCTAGCCCACGGAGGGCGGAGGATGTCTTGCGTTGCCTCGCGTCACGGAACGAGCGCTGGACTCTGATTTACCATTGGTGCGCCGTGAAAGTGACGTTTTGGCGCCGCGCCGCCCTTATCTGCTATTGTCTTGCGTTCGCTGGAGTTTGGCCTTGTGCAGCCCAGCAAGATCCCCTCGCCATCCGCGTCGAATCTCGGCTGGTTATAGTGCCCGTGTTTTGGGGCGCATGGATTTCCTGTAACCCCACCCACAACAAAGACTTGCTCAAATGCTCGTGGGACGGCGCGTCCAACGACCAGGTGTCCCGCGCTGCCTTTATGAACCGGGAGTTCACTGGGCCAGATGATCTTGGCTTGCTGTCTTTGAAGGACCTTCACGTGTTTGAGGATGGCAAGGAGCAGAACATTGTAAGAACCGAGAAACTGAATCGGTTCAATGAAGTAGTTGGCGACAATCTTGGAGCGCACGTCGAGGCGGCGTTGCTGCCAACCGCAATATGGAGCACTTCGGATGTCGACGCGGCTCCCTCGGAGTACTCAAAATTATGCTGCGGATATTATCAAATCTCCTACTCGCCTTCCGATCCAACTGAGGGCAATTGCCACAGCATCCAGATAACCGGACCTCACGCGTCGAAATTGTTGTACCGCAAACAATACTGCTTTGTGACTCATTCAACTGCTGACCTGCTGAAGGGGGCTCCGGAAGACAAGAAGCTCGAAGGCTACTTGGCTGCGGGAAAGCAAGGAAACATTCATCCCGGGATGCAGGCGAGTGTATTCATCGGAGCGGCGGGCAACGCGCGAGTCGACGTCGACGTCGAACTGCCATTCGAACAGGTGAAGTCGAAAGATTTGAAAGACTGGGCTCAGCCGGTCGACGTGCTCATCCTGGCATACGGAAAAGACGGCCGAGTATTCGCGCGTCATAGCGAGCTTGTGCCGGCAGATAAAGACCTTGCGAGCAATCCGATTCTGAGCCTGGATTGGGCATCCATCTCCTTCACGTTTGTGCGTTATGACGCTCAAATCGAGCTTCCACCCGGGGAGTATAAGCTTGGATTTGCTTATAGCCATGGGCCGGATTTCGGGATTGCCGTGGTCCCACTTGCCGTTGACAACTACGATGGAAGCCAGTTTTCGATCAGCTCGATTGCCCTCTGCAAGCGAGTCCGCGGCGCCGGCGAAAAACCTGTGGCGAAGGAGTTTGTGCCGCTGGCGGCCGGAAGCAATGAGTACACCCCGGCGGGCGACACAGACTTCCGCAATGGGGACATGCTGATGGCATACTTCGAACTCTACGATCCTGTATCCGGGCAGCCGCAGCAGGGGTTCCATTTGAACTACACCGTGCAGATCAGGAATCAGCAGACGGGGGCGGTGGTTCTTCAAAAGGCTGAGAATGGCGACTCATGGATCATACCGGGCAATTCAACCATTCCCATTGCCGTCGACTTGGAGCTGAGCCAATTGAATCTGGCTCCAGGCAAGTATCATTTCGAGATCCAGGCATCCGATTCTATGGGCAGAAACACTCCTTCACGTACGGCCGAGTTTTGGATCGAATAGCAACCTACGGCCAGCGATCGAGCGAAAGCTGTATCAGCGGAAATGCGGACCCGCGGTAAGGACAACTGGAGAAAAAATGACCGGGTTGCGATGTCAAAAGTGGGCCTTTTGGTGCATCTTGGCTCTTTCAATAGCCGGCTTCGGCGCCGCCCAGCAGGATCCACTCACTATCCGCGTTCAACCGGGACGAGTCGTTGTTCCCGTAGTGTGGTTCGGACAAGTAGTCTGCGGGCCCGAGGGAGAGCATGGCAATCGCGACGAATGTGATTGGGACGGCGGACGGATGTCTGCGCCGTTCATCGATAAAAAGAACGCCACGCCTTTCAGTCTTGGTATCCTGTCCGCCGGCCAATTCAAGCTGTTTGAGGATGATAATGAGCAAAAGATTGACAGCGTCAGCTTGGTTGCTACCAGCGACATTCAAGTGTGGCTCGATAACCTGGGCGCGCACCGAGAAGCGGCATATGGGCCACGGGGAATCTGGAGTACTTCAGATCAGGCTCCGGCTGCCATCGCAGAGAACCCCGAATTTAGCCATCTCTTTCTGATCACCTACGCACCGCCAGCATCACCGGCAGGCAGTTGCCACACCATCAATATCAAGCCCCACGGCGGCCAACTTCTTTTCAATAAGAAATACTGCACCACGGCGGCGCCAGCCCAAGCCCCGCGACAGTCCACCGCGGAACTTAACGAGCTTCAGCAGCTTGTCACCACAGCCGGACAGGGAAGTATTCATCCGTCGGCGCAAGCAAATGCCTTTTATGAAGCGCCGGGCAAAGCAAGAGTCGATATCGATATTGAGTTTCCCTTAAATGAGGTGAAGCCATCAAGCTGGAAAAATGGAACCCTGCCGTCCGCGCTGCTAATTGAATCATTTGGTGAGGACGGCCGTGTGGCGGCCCAACTTAGCGAGCAGGCACCGGAAGACCCGGTATTCGAATATCTCAATGAACTTGAAAATCTGAAAGATGCTTCCGAAGCCTTGACGTCCAATCGCTACGATGGCCAGATGGATTTGCCGCCCGGAGAATACAGACTTGCGATCGCCTATGAACATGGGAAAGAATTCGGGATTACATATGTCCCGCTCACCGTGGATGTCTACGATGCGAGCCAATTCGCGATCAGCTCGATTGCCTTGTGCAAGCGGGTACGCAAGGCGGGCGCAGTGCCTGTAGCCGCGGATTTTGTGCCGCTGGTGGCCGGCGATTATGAATTCACCCCGGCAGGTGACACCGTATTCCGCAAGGGTGACTCGCTAATGGCATACTTTGAGCTGTACGAGCCGACACTTGGGCAGCCGCCGACATTGCACGTCAACTACACCATGCGGATCAGGAATGAGCAGACCGGGGCGGTGGCGCTTGAGACGACAGAGAATGCCGACTCGTGGATCCAGTCCGGCAAATCAACGATTCCCGTCGCCGTCGAACCGGTGCTGAGTAAATTGAATCTTGCGCCAGGGAAGTATCAATTCCAGATTCAAGCGACAGATTCTGCGGGCAGAAAAACTCAAACTCGCGTTACTGAGTTCTCAATCGAGTGAGAATCTTGGTCGAAATGAGCGGCAGCTGAATGCAGAAGTGGATCCGGTCCCGGCTTACTTCAGCTGCTGGGCGTGGCCGGCGTGGCTGTTGCTGCGCGAGGAAATGATTGTGAGCGAGACCCAGAAACTGATCGCGGCGGCGACGCCGTATAAGCTCGCCAACATCGACTGGTCGTGAATCCAGGCGCTGGCGGCAGCGGAGGTCCAGGCGACGCCAAGCAGGGCGTAAAAACGGGCTCGCGAGTTTCCGCGCCAGGGCCAGGGAGTTGCGAAGACAGCGCAGGCAAGAACCGCAACCGCGTAGGCGGCGATTGTCGCCGCATCCAGCTTCCCTGCAACGGCGAAGAGGACGAGGCAGCCTGCCATCCCGAGCGAGAGCAGGGCGGAGACGATTCGAACCAGCCTTTCACCTCTATGCTGCACGGCTCTCCTCCCCAGGTCGCAATTCCTGACGTTATGCAAATCTTGAGCCTGATCGGAGGCGGGGTCAATAGCTTTTCGGTTGCACAGGAGGTTACCGAGGTGCGGAATGCAGGGACTAAGGGACTGAGGCACCAGGGAATAGGGACCGGAGCCGTCTTGCGGTTGGGGCTGTCAGGTGGGGCGTTCACTCGAATGGGGCGAGCCGGAAATGAAACAATGGATTCATGCTGACTGAACTCACTTTTTCCCCTTTGGCTGAGATTGAGACTGAACTGCTGGCCGTTTTGGCGGCCGATAGCCAGGCCGCGAAGGGTGCCGAAGCAAAGCCTGCGCCGGTGCTGCTGACCGCGGATGCGGCGGTGACGGCGGCTGCCGCTGCGGTGCTCGCGAGCGGCGAGTACAAGGCCGGAGCGAATGAGACGGTGCTGCTGCACGCGCCGGCGGGGTTGAAGGCCGGGCGGCTGCTGATTGTGGGGCTGGGCAAGCTGCCCAAAGTGAAGGCGCAGGGCGTGCGCAATGCCGCGGGGACTGCGGTGCGGTACACCAAACCGCGCGGGATAAAGGAGTTGGCGTTTGTCCTTCCCGAAATCAGCTCCGAAGCGCTGCCCTACGCAGTGGTGGCAAGAGCGGCGGTGGAGGGCGCAATCCTCGGCGATTTCGATGCCGACACATACAAGAGCGACCGCAAAGATGCGAGCGTGGGGCGGTTTCGGCTCGCTTGCCCGGAGGCGGTGGACAAGGCGGCCCTTGAGGTGGCGTTCAACGAGGGCGTGATCGTGGGCGAAAGCCAGAATCTCACGCGCTCGCTGGTGAACGAGCCAGGCAACAAGCTGACGCCGACAGTGCTGGGCCAGAGGGCGGCCGAGATGGCACAGGCCGTGGGGCTGGGCTGCGATGTGTATTCGACCGGGAAGCTCGACGAGCTCAAGATGGGCGCGTTCTGGGCGGTTTCGCAGGGGTCGGCCGAGCCGCCGGCGTTGATTGTGCTGCGCTATGAGCCCGAAGGCGTCACGGACGGGCCGGTGCTCGGTCTTGTCGGCAAGGGAATTACCTTCGACACCGGCGGAATCTCGATCAAATCGGCGGACAACATGGAAAAGATGAAGTACGACATGGCCGGCGGCGCCGCGATGATCGGGGCGATGCGGGCCATTGCGCTGCTGAAGCCCAAGGTGCGGGTGATTGCGGTGGTGTGCGCGGCCGAGAACATGCCCTCGGGTTCGGCGCAGAAGCCGGGCGACGTGCAGACGGCAATGTCGATAGCTCCTGACAAGCCCGGAAAGACGATTGAGATTATCAATACCGACGCCGAGGGGCGGCTGGTGCTGGCCGACGGCATAACCTACGCGAAGCAGCTGGGCGCAACGCACCTGATTGACGCGGCCACGCTGACGGCCGCAATCGGCGTGGCGCTGGGGCTGGTGAATGCGGGCGTCTTCTCAAACGACGACGAGACCTTCGCCAGATTCGAAGAGGCGCTGAAGGTTTCAGGCGAGAAGTTCTGGCGGATGCCGCTCGGAGACGAGTACGCCGATCAGATCAAGTCGGATATCGGCGACATCAAGAACACGGGCGGGCGGCATGGCGGCGCATGCACTGCGGCCGAGTTTCTGCATGTGTTCGCCGAGGACACGCCCTGGATTCACCTGGACATCGCCGGCACTGCGTTGATCGACGACGCGCGGCCGTACATCGCCAAGGGCCCGAGCGGGGTTGCGATGCGGTCGATTGTTGAGTGGGTGCGAAGCTACTGAGGAATCGCGGCCAGCAGCACTCTTTCGCAAGAATACGCCACGAGCGGACCCCTTCTTCGGAATGGTAGTTTGAGCTTTTGCCTGGAGTGCACTCGATTGTGGGTCGCAATGTTCTTGCCGCGCACGAACCCGCGTCCCCATTTCCACATTTGAAGTTTCTTATTACCGCATAAGCGGTTCTTCAATCGAGATAGAGCGGAACCGAAACTGCTAAGTGGCGTTTTTCCTTAAGAAGACGCCACCTGACACGTCCCTCGATACGCAATAAGAATTGGAGAACCGCCGTACGCGCATGAAGTTATGCCCAGTTTCGCCGATTGATTCGGTGAGGGGCGAAAGCATTTTCAGAGTTGATGTATCCGGAGGCCTCGATGTCAAGTCGGCGCGACCATCAGGGAGCGCTGACCTTCGAATCAGCCCAAAAGGACGCTATGACTCTGAAAATGCCGTGAGTGCGATGGCGGATCGTGTGGAATTGCTGGAAGCGGCGCTGGACAGCCGGCCGGACGGCATTGCGCTGCTTGATGGAGATGGCGCGGTGGTGTTTTGGAATCGCGCCGCAGAGGCGATCACCGGGTATGCGGGGGTGGAGGTGCTGGGCCGGCCGTTTCCCGATCGGCTGGAGCCGCTGCTGGAGAATGCGGCGCTCGAGGAGGATCTGCCGTGCGGGCCGCAGCCGAGCCACGGCCTGCTGGTTCATGCCAGGCACAAGTTGGGGCACAGTTTTGATGCGATTGCGCGGCGGGTTTTGCTGTGCGACGGATTGGGCGAGCGTATCGGCACTGAGGTGGTGTTTCATCACGCGGCGAGCCTTGAGGCGCTGCCGCACGGCGAGATGCCCGAGGGCGAGCGGCTTGAAGAGAGCCAGGCCGAATTTGAAGAGCGCCTGCAGGAAGAGTTTGAAGACTCCGAGCAGGGCGGCGCGCCGTTCGGCGTGTTGTGGATCAACGTGGACCAGGCACATGAGCTTCACAAGACGCATGGCGCGGCGGCCTGCCAGGCCATGCTGGTCAAAGTGCGTCACGCGCTGGCGCAGGGAATGCGGCCGGCGGACGAGATCGGGCGATGGGGCGCGGATGAGTTTTTGATTGTGTCGCACGAGCGCACCGCCGGGATGCTGGCCGCACATGGGCAGATGCTGGCCGGACTCGCGCGGACCGCGGATTTTCGCTGGTGGGGCGACCGGATTTCAATCACGGTGAGCATTGGCGCGGCGCAGCGCCACAACGGAACCGCCGAGACGCTGGCCGGGTTGCTGGAGCGTGCGCGCCAGACGATGGAGACGAGCGCATCGATGGGCGGTAACCGCGTGACAGTGTCGGCGCCGGATTATGAAGACGCCGCTGCGGAAGCGAAGACTGAACAGGGTTGTGAAGAGCAGAGCGGGTGCCGCGGAGCGGGGGGAGGCGAGTAATGTTCGCCATCATAGGCATTCTGGTGGTGTTTGGCGCGGTGATCGGCGGGTTCCTGATGGAGAAGGGCAATATGTCGGTTCTGTTGCAGCCGGCGGAGCTGCTCATTATTGCCGGCGCGGCAACGGGGACGCTGCTGGTGGCGAATCCATTGCGCGTGCTGCGGTCCATTGTGAAGGGACTGATGGGCGTGCTCAAAGGATCGCCGTTCACCAAGGCGCGTTACCTGAGCACGCTCAAGATGATGTACCAATTCCTGAACAAGGTGCGTAAAGAGGGGCTGCTGGCGGTGGAGATGGACGTGGAGAAGCCGAAGGAGAGCGCGATCTTCAAGAACTATCCCGAGTTTCTGGCCGATCATCATGCGCTGGAGTTTGTGTGCGACACGCTGCGTACGGCGATTACCGGCGGCGTGGAGCCCTTCGACATGGACCAGATGATGGAGCTGGACATGGAGGTGCACCACCAGGGCGCGGTGCAGCCAGTGGAATCGCTGACAACGGTGGCCGATTCGCTGCCCGGGCTGGGCATTGTGGCGGCGGTGCTGGGGGTTGTGATTACGATGGGCGCGCTGGGAGGGCCGCCGGAGGAGATTGGCAAGCACGTGGCGGCGGCGCTGGTGGGAACGTTTCTGGGCATTCTGCTTTGCTACGGCCTGGTGGGGCCGCTGGCAGCGAACATGCGCAAAACGGCGGATGAGCATAACCACTATCTGCATGTGCTGCGGGTGCTGATGCTGGCGTTCTTGAAGGGCGCGGCGCCGATGATTGCGATTGAGCTGGGAAGGCGCGCGATTCCGGCTCATGCGCGGCCGAGTTTCGACGAGATGGAGAAGGGTTGCAAAGGCCATGCAGCGGGAGCGCAGGCGGTTGCGGCGTAAAAGGCAGGGGCTGGGGACTAGGGACTAAGGGGCTGAGGGACTGAGAGCGCCAGGCGGACTCAGATACGAGCGGGATGGCGGCTCAGGTTAGCGGAGAACAAAAGAATGGCGTCGAAGGCACAACCGATCATCGTGATCAAGAAGAAGGGCGCCAGCCACGCCGGCCACAACGGCGGCGCGTGGAAGGTGGCCTATGCGGACTTTGTTACGGCCATGATGGCGCTGTTTATTGTGCTGTGGCTGATGAGCCAGAGCGATCAGGTGAAGAAGGCGGTGGCCGGTTACTTTAACGATCCCAGGGGGACGGCGAACCTGCTGGGAACCACGATGTCGGGAAGCGGCATAGAGGTGACGCAAAAAGATCAGGCGTTGCAGAAGCTGAAGCAAAAGCTGGAGGCTGAGATCCAGGCGAAGAAAGAGCTGGAGAAGCTTTCAAAGCAGATTGAGATCACGATTACGCCCGAGGGGTTGAGGATCGAGCTGCTGGAGGGAAAAAACGGGACATTCTATGAGAGCGGCAGTGCGAAGCTGAGCGGGAACGGGCAGGAACTGCTGGCGCTGCTGGCCGGAGAGTTGAAGACCTTGCCCAACGATCTGCTGATCGAGGGGCACACGGATGCGACGCAGTACTCGACGGATGCGAGCTACAGCAACTGGGAGCTTTCGGCGGATCGTGCCAACTCGGCGCGGCGGCTGATGCAGCAGGATGGCGTGCGCAGCGATCAGGTGACGCAGGTGCGCGGCTACGCCGATCAATTGCTGAAAGTGAAGAGCAATCCATACGATCCGTCGAACCGGAGGATTTCGATCCTGGTGAAGAACTCGGCGACGGGAGCGCCGCCGCAGATCAAGGATGGGACGGTGGCAGGATCGACGGGAGGCGCGCCGGCTGCGACCGGCAGGCACACCTAGGCCGGCCTGCGACGGGCGCGATTCTTCCGGGGTTCACTGTTGTTGCTGCTGCATCTGCTGCATGTCGATGAAGGGCACGGCCGGCGCGGGCGGTTGCTGCGCGCGCTCCACCAGAACGCTCCAGTCCTCGGGGATGGGCAGCTTGCGGTCGAGGGCGGGTGCGTTGTCGCTGGCCTCCACCTGGACGGCGACAAAGAGCTCGCTGTCAGTCTTGCCGCGGAAGATGCCGTGCGTGGGAGGAACATCGGCGTAGTCGCGGCCCACGGCGGTTCGGATGTGGCGATGATGCGCCACCAGGTTGTTGGTGGGGTCGAAACCAACCCAGCCGAGATGGGGGATAAGAGCTTCAACCCAGGCGTGGGTTGCATCGGGAGTTGAGCGGTCGTGGTCTTCGCGGCTGCGATACAGATAGCCTGAGACGTAGCGCGCGGGAATGCGCACGTGGCGCAATAGCGCGAGCATGGTGTGCGTGAAGTCCTGGCAGACGCCCTTGCCGCTAACGATAGCCTCGTCGATCGGCGAGTCGACCCGCGTGTGGCGGGGCACGTATTCAAAGTAGTTGTAGAGGCGCTGGTTGAGCTCGTGCACCAGCATCAGCGGATCGTCGCGGCGGCTGACGCCCATCTGCTTAGCCAGCAGAGTGACGGCCGGAGTTTCAACGGCGAAGATGCTTGGCAAGAGCATCTCCCAGTAGTCGCCTGAGGCGATGAGCGCGTCGAGCTCTTGCCATGCGTCGGGCGCAAGGAAGGTGGGAACATCGGGCAACGGCTGCTGCTCCACGATAGACTCGGCGACGATGACGAGCTGGTTGTGCTCGCCGGGAATGTCGAAGTGCTGCACGTTGTTGCCCAGGTGGTCGCGATAGCTGAAGACGCGGCAGCGCGGGCTGACGGAGAGCGAGAAGTTGAGGCAGTGCTGGCTCGAGTCGGAGCGCGGGTTCATGCGCGTCTCCATGATGCTCTCGCTGATGGGGCTCGAGTAGCGGAAACGCGTGAGGTGCCTTATGGAGTAAAAATTCATGATTGCTCCGAAAAACAGCTTTCAGCTCTCAGCTTTTTAGCTGCTAGGTGTTAGGTGATAGCTCATTGCTGGCGAAATGCGTAAATCTCGTTGCCATCGAAATAACTCCAGCACGAACAAGCTGAAGGCTGATAGCTGAGAGCTGGAAGCTGTCTTACACCGCCAGCGCGGATTGAATCGAGTAGTGCACGTAATAGCGGTAGATGAGTTCGTGAATGCGGAGACACTGTTCGCGAATGGTGTGCAGGAAACCGGCGGCATCGCCGGCGATGATTTCGCTGATAGATGTGTAGCCAAGCATGGCGCTGAGCTTGCCGATGCCGGCTTTGAGTTCCTCGGGCGGGCGGCGGCCACCGGTTTGCTGGATGCCTTCGATGGCTTGGCGCGCGCCGTCGACGCAGTAGTGGATGGCGTGGGGAAAGTCGCGGTTAAGGAGCAGGAATTCAAGGATGCGGTCGGGCGAAAGATCGGCAGTGTAAACCTGGCAGTAGGCCTCAAATGAAGTGCAACAGCGCAGCAGGCCGACAAGCTCGAGATAGAGATGGCCGGCGCTTTCTGAGCCCGAGTGCTGGAAGAGATCGGGCTGATAGACCTCAAGCAGCGTTGCCGTTGAGTAGGCGCGCTCAAGGTAGCGGCCGAGTCGGATGAACTGCCAGCCCTGCCCGTGAATCATGCTGGTATCGGTTGTGCCTTTGAAGAGATAGATGCCGTCGACGATCGCGGCGAGCTGATCGTTCATGTTCGACGCGAACTGCGATTGGGCGTGCGGCGAGTGCATCTGGTGGTAAAGGCGGTTGAGGCGCTGCCACATCTCAGAGGAGATTTCTTCGCGCACCTGGCGAGCGTTTTCGCGGGCTCCGTTGAGACAGTAAATCACTGAGGCTGGGCTGAGACTGTCGTAGACCAGTCTCTTCGACATGGACTCGATGCTGCCGTTCCATTCCATGCCCACGGGTTTGCCGAGCGCGGCGATCATGCGCTGCCAGCGCGCGTCGAAATCGACCTCGCCGGTGTCGAGCATGAGGCTGAGCGTTACGTCGAGCTGGCGCACCGTGTTCTCGGCGCGTTCCAGGTAGCGGCTCATCCAGTAAAGGCTGTCGGCAACACGCGAAAGCATCCGGGCGTCCTCTCTCACTCCCTGACTGAATTCCGTTATTCCAGAACCCATGTGTCCTTGCTGCCGCCTCCCTGCGAGGAATTGACCACCAGCGAGCCTTTCTCGAGCGCCACGCGAGTCAGCCCTCCGGGAACAATGTTGATTTTGTCTCCAAACAGGATGTAGGGCCGCAGGTCCACGTGGCGCGGCTCAAGACGGTCGCCGATAAGGCAGGGCGCGCGCGAAAAGTCGAGCGTGGGCTGGGCGATATAGTCGCGTGGGTTGGCTTCAATCTGGCGCGCGAACTCCTCGCGCTGGCGGGCGGTGGAGTGGGGGCCGATCAACATGCCGTATCCGCCGCTTTCACCCACGGCTTTTACCACCAGCTTGTCGAGATTGGCGAGTACGTGGCGTCGATCTTTCTCTTCGCTCAGCAGCCAGGTCTCAACGTTGGGCAGGATGGGATCTTCGTTGAGGTAGTAGCGGATCATGCGCGGAACGTAGGCGTAGATGGCCTTGTCGTCGGCCAGGCCGGTGCCGAAGGCGTTGGCCACGGTCACATTACCGGCGCGATAGGCATTGAAGAGTCCGGCGCAGCCGAGCGCGGAATCGGGACGGAAGATGAGAGGATCGCTGAAGTCGTCGTCGACGCGGCGATAGATGACGTCGACTCGCTTGAGGCCGTCGGTGGTGCGCATGTACACGACGTTGTCGTGCGTGACCAGGTCGCGGCCTTCAACCAGGTCGATACCCATCTGGCGGGCGAGATAGGTGTGCTCAAAGTAGGCGGAGTTGAAGACGCCGGGCGTGAGCAGAACAATGTTGGGTTCGGGGCGGCCTTCAGGCGCAAGCGATCGCAGCGTTGCCAGCAGCAACTGTGGGTAGTGCTCGATGGGGCGCACGCCGTAGCTCTGAAAGAGTGCCGGGAAGGTGCGCTTCATGACGCGGCGACTGGTGAGCATGTAGCTGACGCCGGAGGGAACGCGCAGGTTGTCTTCGAGTACGACGAATTCGCCGTTCGAGAGGCGCAGAAGATCGGATCCGACTACGGCGATATAAACGTTGCGGGGCACCTGCAGGCCGCGCATCGGGCGGCGATAGTGTTTGCAACTGTAGACCAGCTCGCGGGGAATGACGCGGTCGTTGAGGATCTTGCCGTCGGAGTAGACGTCGCGCAGGAAGAGGTTGAGAGCGGTGATGCGTTGGGTCAGTCCGCGCTCGATGCGGTCCCACTCCTCGGCGGTGACAATGCGCGGGAGCAGGTCGTAGGGGAAGATGCGCTCGGTGCCTTCCTCGCGGCCGTAGACGGTAAAGGTGATGCCCTGGGTGAGGAAGGCGAGATCGGCAGACTGCTTGCGGCGCTGTAGTTCATCGGGAGGCAAGCTGGCGATGGTCTCCGCAAGGGCGCGGTACTGCGGTCGAAGGTCGCCCGAGCCCTCGCGCATCTCGTCGAATGCCTGGTCGAGCGGGTAGTCTCCGAAAAGCGTGTCGAGTTCCACTGAATGGCTGGCGCTCATGAGCCCCTGGTCGTCGTTCGCCAAAAAATCTGAATCAGGGCGGGAAAAAGGCGGCAACTGACGCGGCGTGCGGTGACCCGTTTGCCGGTCACGATCCGGCCAGCCCGATTTTTGAGCAAGCTCCGCCTGTACCCTGTTCTTTTGTTTCTAACATGGCAGACATAAAGGGACCATCAGGAAATGGGGCGGGGCCGGCAGAGAGGAGAACCCCACCCTGGCTGCAAGAACAAATGCGCGGCGAGGGTGGGGCACCCAAATTTGAAGCGACACCGCGCCTCACAGGTCGTAATACAGGAAGAACTCGTACGGCACGGGGCGCAGATTCACCGGCGCCAGCTCCTTCTCGCGCTTATAGCTGATCCAGGTTTCGATCAGGTCCCTGGTAAAGACGTCGCCCTTGAGCAGGAACTCGTGATCGGCTTCGAGGGCATCGAGGACCTCGCCCAGCGAGCCGGGCGTGCTCTTCACCTTCTTGGCCTCTTCCGGTTCAAGCTCGTACAGGTCCTTGTCGATCGGCTCGCCCGGATCGATCTTGTTCTGAACGCCGTCGAGCCCGGCCATAAGCAGCGCCGCAAAGCAGAGATATGGATTCGTGGACGGATCGGGGCAGCGGAACTCGAGCCGCTTGGCCTTGGGGCTGGTGGAGTAGACGGGGATGCGAACCGCTGCCGAACGGTTGCGCTGCGAGTAGCACAGGTTCACGGGCGCCTCATAGCCTGGAACCAGGCGGCGATAGGAGTTGGTCGTCGGCGCGCAAATGGCCAGCAGCGCCGGCGCGTGCTTGAGCAGGCCGCCAATGTAGTATTTGGCCGTCTCGCTCAGCAGCGCGTAGCCTTTGGGGTCGTAGAAAACGTTGGTGTCGCCCTTCCACAGGCTCTGGTGCACATGCATGCCTGAGCCGTTGTCGCCAAAGAGCGGTTTGGGCATGAAGGTTGCTGTCATGCCGTGTTTCTTGGCGATCATGCGGATGATGTACTTGTAATTCAGCAGATTGTCGGCCATTTTTACGAGTGGACCGAAGCGCATGTCGATCTCGGCCTGGCCTGCCGTGCCCACTTCGTGGTGGTGCACCTCGACTTTGATGCCCATCTCCAGGAGGGCGAGCAGGATCTCGGAGCGCACGTCCTGGAGTTGGTCAGACGGCGGGACCGGGAAGTAGCCCTCTTTGTGGCGGAGCTTGTAGCCGAGGTTGGGATTCTCTTCGCGCCCGGTATTCCAGACGCCTTCAACCGAATCCACGTAGTAGTAGCCGGAGTGCGCCGTCTGGTCATAGCGCACGTTGTCGAAGATATAGAACTCGGCTTCAGGGCCCCAGTAGCTGTGCTCTGCAATGCCCGTGGATTTGAGATACTGCTCCGCCTTGCGGGCCACGTGGCGAGGATCGCGGCTGTAGGCCTTGCGGGTGATCGGATCGTAGACGTCGCAGATGATGTTGATGGTGGGAACCTGGAGCACGGGATCGACAACAGCAGAATCGGCGTCGGGCAACAGAATCATGTCGCTCTCGTGGATCTGCTGGAATCCCCGGATGCTGGAGCCATCGAAACCGATACCCTCGCTGAACAGATCGTCATCGAGGTCCTGAACAGGGATTGAAAAGTGCTGCCACATGCCCGGCAGGTCGACGAACCTGAGATCGACGATCTTTATACCGGCGTCTTTGGCGAGCTTTCTTACATCTTCGGGTGTGCGCGGCATAGTGCTTCTCCTTCAGTCTTCGAGTGACAACCACTCGGGTTAGGCAAACAAATAACGGGGAAGCACGACTCGAGGAGGGATCGGTCCCGGCTTTTTCAGCAAGGACCGGCGTGATGCAGAACTGCTGCACGCACCACACAGGAATCGGACTCTTCCCTGCGGAACAGATGCAGTCCCGGCGCATTGTGATGCGCTGGAGGCTGAGTTGTGAATCGTTAATATCAGCTTAACGCGTTCGGGCAAGTGAGCAAAGCCCGAATTCATATTCAGGTTAGCGCGGGAAAAGGGCAACTGGCGCGGGAATTGGCGCTGGATGCAGATGGGGGAATGAAAAACAGGCTGGTTTGCATTACTGCTGGTGCAGAATCGGACGGCGCGGGATGAGTTTGTGGTGAACCACAAGCTGAGACGCCAGGGTGACAAAATGTCGATTCCGATGCGTGGCCGTCGCGCATGGGGCTCGGGCGTTGGGCGAGTGTGCCGGAACCGGAGTTTCGATTCGGACGTATGACGAGGTAAGCTTATCCCTTGCGCGCGGGCGGAGTTCTGAGAACGTTTCCATCTCCCCCGCGCCGAAGTGAGGAAAAACCTATGCAAATTCGACTCTCCCGCTGCCTGCCCTTTTTGCCTGCTATTTTGCTTCTTGGCGCTGCAGTCGCTGTCCCTGCCGAAGAGGGAATGTGGACATTCGACAATGTCCCGCTGAAACAGCTCGAAGCCAGGTACGGATTCAAAGCCACGCAGGAGTGGCTCGATCATGTGCGGCTTTCGAGCGTGCGGCTCAACGATGGCGGATCGGGCTCGTTTGTGAGTCCCGACGGGTTGCTGCTGACCAACCACCACGTGGCCCGGGCGCAGTTGCAGAAGAACTCGACGGCCGAGCACAACTACATTCGCGACGGGTTTTATGCGGCGACCGGGGACCAGGAGTTGAAGTCGCCCGATCTTGAGATCAACGTACTGGTGGGCATGAAGGACGTGACCGAGCGAGTTCAAAATTCAACCAAAGGGATTACGGACAAAGCCCAGGCGCTGAAGGCGCGGGAAGCGGAGATGGCGGCCATCGAGGAAGAGAGCAAGAAGGCCACCGGTCTGCGCTCCGATGTGATTTCGCTTTACAACGGCAGCGAGTACTGGCTGTATCAATATAAGGCGTACACCGACGTACGGCTGGTGTTTGCGCCGGAGCAGCAGGCGGCGTTCTTTGGCGGCGATCCTGACAACTTTACTTATCCCCGCTACGACATCGACATGGCACTGTATCGGGTGTACGAAAACGGCAAGCCGATCCACGCAGAGAACTACCTGAAGTGGAATACGAAAGGCGCGGCCCCCGGCGAACTGGTTTTTGTATCGGGACACCCGGGCTCGACCGAGCGCCAGGACACGATGGCGCAACTGCTGGTGGAGCGCGACACAGTTGAGCCGGCGGCGATTACGTATTTTCAGGCCCGCATTTCGGCCGCACAGAACTTTGCCGCTCAAGGCCCGGACCAGGCGCGCGAAGTGGGCAGCACCATCTTCTTTATGCAAAACAGTCTGAAGGCCTACCAGGGACGGTACGAGGCGCTGCTCGACAAATCCGTCATGCAAAAGAAACAGGCTGATGAGCAAGACCTGCGCTCGAAGGTGGATGCGAGTCCCGAATGGAAGGCTGCATACGGCGATGCCTGGGACACCATTGCGGGGGTTGAAGAAAAGGTAAAGCCCGAGATCAAGCACCAGATCTTCAGGCGCAGCGGAAGCCAGTTGTTCTCGCTTGCGCTCCAGATTGTGCAGTACGTGGCCGAGGTGAAGAAGCCAGACGGCGAGCGTCTGCCGCAGTATCACGAAGCGGGTCTTGAGTCGCTGCGCTACCAGTTGCTTTCGCCGGCGCCGATCTACCCCGACGTTGAAAAGATGTTCATGAAGACCAGCCTGAACCTGGCGGTGGAGCAGCTTGGCGCCAACGACGAATTCGTACAGGCCATTACGCAGGGCTCAGACATCGACAAGACCGTGGACGCCATGGTGGATGGGAGCAAGCTTGCCGATCCCAAGGCGCGTCAGGCGCTGATCGAGGGCGGAGAGGCGGCGGTTGCTGCGTCCACCGATCCAATGATCCTGGCGGCGCGGCGTTTCGATCCGATATGGCGCGCCAACTTCCAGCGCATTCGCGACAGCGAAGAGAGCGTGCTGGTTCCGGCCGAGGAGAAGCTGGGCAAGGCGCGCTTCGCGGTATACGGCAAGAACGCGTATCCCGATGCAACATTCACTTTGCGTTTGAGCTACGGCACGGTCGAGGGCTATCCCTACAACGGAACGGTTGCGCCGCCGTTTACCACCTACTACGGGCTGTTTGACCGCGCGGCCAGCTTCAGCAACAAACCGCCGTTCAATCTGACCGGGAAGGAAGCCGCGGCGCTGAGCAAGCTGGATCTCACGACACCGCTCGATTTTGTTTGCACGGCCGACATTATTGGCGGCAATTCGGGTTCGCCGGTGATTGACCGCGAAGGGCGGATTGTAGGGCTGATCTTTGACGGCGACATTGAATCGCTGGCCGGCGACTTTGTATACGACGGCACAAAGAACCGCGCAGTCGCGGTGCATACGGCCGGCATGATTGAGGCGCTCAGGAAGATCTACAACGCAGGCGCGCTGGCCGATGAGCTTGAAGGCGCGAAGTAGCGCGCGGGCTGGGTTCACCATGAGAAATGTAAAGAGAACCATCTGGCAAAACCTGATATTGGCGACATTCCTGGTCGCAGCGCTGCCTCTGCTGCGCGCGCAGGATCGATGGACCGAGGCCCAGGCCAATGCATGGTACGCGGCGCAGCCGTGGCCGGTCGGCTCTGACTTTCTGCCTTCGACAGCGATCAACGAGCTGGAGATGTGGCAGGCCGATACCTTCGACCCCACCACCATCGATCGCGAGCTGGGCTGGGCCCAGGGAATCGGGATGAACACGATGCGCGTGTTCCTGCACAATCTGTTATGGGAACAAGATCCTGAAGGGTTCAGGAAGCGCGTCGATATCTTTCTCACGATTGCCGCGCGGCATCGCATTCGGCCCATCTTTGTGCTCTTCGATTCATGCTGGGGGCCGTTTCCAAAGCTCGGCCCGCAGCATCCGCCCATTCCGGGTGTGCACAACTCGGGATGGGTGCAGGCGCCGGGCGCCGCGGTTCTCGCCGATCCGGCCGAGTTCCCCAAGCTCAAGGAATACGTAGTGGGAGTGGTGGGAACCTTTGCCAGCGATTCGCGCATTTTGGCCTGGGATGTGTGGAACGAACCATCCGAAGAAAACCCGAGCGTGTATGGAAAAGACCAGCCTGCGAACGCAAAGGATGTGGTGCTCAAGCTGGTTCCCCAGGCATTTGCGTGGGCCCGCAGCGCGCATCCATCGCAGCCGCTCACCAGCGGCGTGTATGACGGCGACTGGAGCTCGCTTGACGCGATGCCGCCCATGACGCGCATGCAGATCGAGCAGTCCGATGTGATCAGCTTTCACAACTACAGCTGGCCTGAGGAGTTCGAAAAGCGCGTGACGGAGTTGCAGCAGTTTCACAGGCCGTTGATCTGCACAGAGTACATGGCTCGGGGCAACGGAAGCACCATTGACACAATTCTTCCGATTGCATACAAGTACCGTGTGGGCGCTATCAATTGGGGCTTGGTCTCGGGCAAAAGCCAGACAATCTACCCGTGGGATTCGTGGAAGCGGCCCTACGTTTCTGATCAGCCGTCCATCTGGTTCCACGACCTTTTTCATCCTGATGGAAATCCGTATCGCGAGCGCGAGGTGGAGATTATTCGCGACCTGACATCCGGCAAGCAGCCGCCACTCTAGACGCGCCAGACTCACAGAGATTGTTGGTTTGGCCGTACAAACTTAAAATCAGCCACCCCGGAGGGATGGGTGAGCGGTTGAAACCGGTGGTATTGAAAACCGGATTCCCTCTTGCCATGCCCTTCGAAATCAATCACTTAGCATCATCTGAAGTCATCATATTCGGGTGCCGCAAGGCAGTTCGGCGCCCAAGTGTGCAACTGAATGTGCAACCAGATCCTGATCCAACGGCTACCAGTCCGCGTAAGCGCGGCTTCGAACTGGTACAGGATTTGCCGGACACGCCACCTCTTTAAAGACGTAATTGGACCCGCCAGCGAGTCAAAAGGCCGGTGGCGGCCAGAATGAACGCTGTAAACAGAACGCATCGTATCACCCCTGGCAAGCCGTAATTAAAATGCAGGTCGAAATAGCGGATGCCAGCAGCGGCGAGGATGTAGTACCAAAAGTCCGGTAGCAGATAGGTGGTTAGTGTATTGGAACCTGCGGGCCGGGCAAAGAAGGCCCATCCAGTCGTCTTCTTGACGTCGCAGATCCAATAGAGTGCGGTGAACAGGAGAACTGCAGCGCCAATGCTATAAAGGCTCCATGTGGGCGTCGCCCTGATTTTAGAGATGCCGAGCGGGGTGAGAAGCCATCCCGCGATCAGCGACAAGATACCAAACGACAGACCGAGAAGTGTCTTCTGACCAAGCGTCTGCCAGCGGTGAGCCCCGAGAAAGATAACGGACGTGACAATGCCGGCGAAGGCGATTCCGGCCATGGCTCCGTTGTCGAATGGCCAGACATAGTAGGGAAGACGACGATTAAAGGTGATCCGCCCTGCGGTCGTCAAGGCATTGAACGCCATCATCGCAACGAACCACGCAAGCGGAGCCCAGAGCCAGCGGCGCGTTGGGATGTAGAGGATGGCGACGGCAAGGTACGTATAGCCGATGAGCCCAAGAATTTCAGGATAAGAGATGTCGATCCAGGAAGCGTGTCCGGGATTCGCGGTGTGGCGGAAGATCGCGAACATCGCAATGACCAGGACGAGGCCAAAGACACGGAGCCCGCTGACCAGCCTGGCATGGCGGCTGGATTTGCCGTAGTCGTTCAGGAAAAGAGCCGCGCCGGTGAGGGCGAGGATTGCCCACACTGCGGGGCGGATAATCATTCGCGAGGCGTCGCCGTCGCCGGCGTTGGCCAGGATAAGTCCGAGCGTCATCAGGCTTGCGGTTCGAAGCGCGACATGCATCCACAGCGCAGGAAACGATGGGTCCCGTTTGAGCCGGCTGGCGATGGCGAGCGGTATTGACAGACCGACGATGAACAGGAAAAAGGGGAAGACCATATCGACATAGGTCATGGCGTCGACGTCGGCCTTCATGTGGTAGTTCCACCACGGCAACCCTCTTACCTCGGACTGTTCATTGACATAGATCATCAGTGTCATGGTGAGGCCGCGGAAGATATCGATGGAGGCCAGGCGCGCGGCGGCGGGCTGTCGTTCCACAGCGGCGGATGGCGCATGTGCCGTCGTCATCATTTGATTTCGCCTTGCGAGCTGACGGCCGTGTTGAGCCCGTCATTGACTGCGTTGAGCAGCTCTCCGGTGGGGTCGTTCTCATAGCTCCAGAACATGATGCCTCTGAGTTTATGCGCGAGCACGTATTTGCATTTCAACGCAAGCGACTCCGGGTCGTCGTAAGAAACAAAGATTTGTTTTTCAGTGTTGTAAAGATACGGAGCTGCGGCGATAGGGTCCCAGTAACGGATGAACCCGTTTTTCAGCATGGCCAGGGGCCCGTCGCCGTAGCCAGCGTAGCCATGTGGAATCTCTTTCCCGGGTTGAAACAGGCCGTGGTTCAAGGCGGGCACCTGCCCCCATACATGCCCGTAGAAGGGAACGCCAAGCACGATCTTCGCCGCAGGAACACCGGCCCTTTCATATTCCTGAACTGAATTATCATCTGAGATCTTTTTCGGGTCAGCAGGATTTGTGTAGAGGGGTGCATGGTGGCCGGTGATCGCATCGGAGTCAGGTTCGTAGTAGTCGTAGGCCATCAGGTTGACCGCATCGACGTACTTCGCGACCTTATTCATCTCGGTATGCGCGAGAAAATCAGACGTGGCGCCGGTCGCGACGGTGACGTAAAGCGGGCGGTGAAGTTCACCCTCCAACTTGTTGAAGCGCAAACGCAGTTCTTTCATCAGAAGTGTGTAATTATGCTTGTCTTCGGCGCGGAAATGATTTTCTGCGCCCGGCATTCCCGGGTATTCCCAGTCGATATCCAATCCATCGAGTTGATGGCGACCCACAAAATCGGCCACGCTCGAGATAAAGATAGCCCGGCTCTGTCTGGTGCGAGACATGTCGGAAAACCCGCCCGACCAAAGCCACCCGCCGACACTGATGAGCACCGTCAACGTGGGGTTTTCCTGCTTTAGCGCAACGAGCGACGCCAGATTCTGATCGTCGTTAGCGAAGCCGTTCACGATGCGGCCATCCTTGATGTTGGCGAAGGCATAGTTCATGCGCGTCAGTTTCTGCGCTGCTATTTCTCCCTGTCGAAGCAGATTGTCGCGAGGAAAGACATAGGCAACGATCATTGGACTGGGACGGGGCGCGGATGCTGCTGCGCACCACATAGAGCTAAAGCAAATGAATGTGAGAGCGAATAGTCGCGATCTCGACAGAATGACACCTTTCATTTTGATGAGTCGCCGCGCGGGTACCTTCACTCCTACTTTAGGCAAGGAATAACCTCGTATCTGTTTCGATTCAGCTTCGGTTTGACCGGGTCAAGATGCGCAGGCCCTTTTGCGTGCCAAGTGTATCAGTCAAGGTTCGATTTGTACTGTCCTTGATGAGTTTCGGATCGATAGGCCACGCTTCCGCAACTCCCCTGCCGCTCATGGCTGACTGCAGTTGGCACACCAAAGCGCCCTGCTCGATGTTGCCGACCACCATCTGTGCAGTATCTCGCAGCGCCTGGCTGTTTTCGAGGTTTGTCGTGCAAAGTCGCTTCTAGACCTCGACAGGCACGCCAAGCGCATCGGCAATGGGAACGCCGTTCGCCCCCGTTATTTCCCGAAGGGCGCACCTTTTGTCGAAGGAAGCATTTTGCACCCTTCAGAGACTTCAATTCGCGTGTATCCTCTTCTGAGAACTTCTGCTGAGGCGAGTGTGCAAACAGTGTGCAACTCCTGCAAAAAGCGACGTCAATCGAGTTTGCGATAAACTGATGAAACAGGTGAAGTTCCCACCCCGCGGAGGGATGGGTGAGCGGTTGAAACCGGCGGTCTTGAAAACCGTTGTGCTCGAAAGGGCACCGGGGGTTCGAATCCCTCTCCCTCCGCCACGATTGCATCGAGCCACTGCTCGCTATTCGCCCGGGGAGAATCGGGGGCCGCGTCAATACTCCGGGCCAGAGGTTCCTCGCCTTCGCTCGGGGCACCCTGCCATCAGCCGGCAGATCAGTCCAAAACCCTCATCCATTCCTTGTATTGCTCGAGACTTACGGTGGGCGTGAAGGCCAGGTAGTGGCTTGTGTGCGGGCCGATGCCATCCGTCGTCCACTTCAAATGCCACATCTCATTCGTGGCGGGATGGGGCAGCGAACCGAGAGTCGCCTTGCCGTTAGGTTCAACGTCGAACGGCGCTTCAAGCAACTTCGCCGAGTCTCCGGCGCGCACCATCTCCAGCCGGCCCCGTGCCGGCTTCAACGTGTCATTGATCACAATCACCGGGTGGCTTCCCTGTGCTTCCTCGCAGCAGATGGCTTGAACGTCGCGCTGCGCACGTTGAAGGTAGTAAAACGCCAGCTTCTTGTCAAAGTAGTAGTCCACCACGGCATCTGAGAGGATCGGCCAGCCGTCGCGAATGTTCCACCACAGGATGCCCTGCTTCGTGCCCTTCTGCTGACGGAAAAGTTCGACGAAGAACTTCATGGCTTCGGCCTGGGTAATCTGCGAAGCGAGGACGAATTCGTCCAGATCATCAGGACACGCGCCGAAAAAGGCCTTCACCTGGTTGATCATCAAGTCGTTTCTTCCCACGGTGCTCTTGTCGTCCGGGGTGGAGCGGCAGGACTTGGTGAGCCATTGCTCGTTCCACTCGTGGCCCTTGACCCATGGCTGCACGAAATCAGGGTCCATCATCCGTTCCAGCGATGCCCTGGACGGACAGCCGTGGTAGCCGATCTCGCTGGCAAAGCGCGCCGGTGAAGCGGTGTAGAACGGCGCCTTGAAATATCCGCGCGGTCCCCAAAGATGAACCTCAGGCATGGAATCCGTTTTGTTTCCCGCGGCAAAAACGGCAGGACTGTGATACGGCGAGCTGGGCAGGTAGGCGCGTTTGGGGTCCAATTCTTCGAGGACCGCCGGAATCGTTTTTCGGGTGCTGAGGTCAAGGTTGGGATCGATCACCGGCCTGCCGTCTCGCGTCGCCCAGTCAAAGGCATCGTCGCACTCGTTGTTGCCGCACCACAGGGCCAGCGAAGGGTGATTGCGCAGGCGAGGAACGATTGTCCGCGCCTCCTTCTCGAGGGCCGCAAGGAAATCCTCGTCCCTGGGGTAGATGGCGCAGGCCATGTTGAAGTCTTGCCAGACCATGATGCCCGCTTGGTCGCAGAGGTCGAAGAAGCGGTCCTCGGGGTACACGTTGCCGCCCCAGCAGCGGGCCATGTTGCAGTTGGCTTCTTCCATCAGTTGCACGGTGCGCTCCACGTGCAGACGATCGCGGCTGTGCAGTGCATCGAGACAGCTGTAGTCGGCGCCTTTCACAAATATCGGCACGCTGTTAACCGTGAAGCCGAAGCGGCCCTTTCCATCCGGTGTGAGAAGGTCGGTGCGGTCCAGCTCGATAGTGCAGATGCCGATTCGCTCGACGCTGCGGTCGATGATTCTTCCTGCATGGTCGAGAAGCGAGACCGTGGCCTCGTAGAGCGGCCGCTCGCCGTATCCCCGCGGCCACCAGAATGCGCACTGGTCGACATTCAGATCCTGCCGGCCGTTGGGCGCGGTCACCGCAGATTCCCAGCGGACCGCCATTTCTCCGTCGCGCTGCAAACAAACTTCGAGCTTGTATTCTCCTGTATTCGCAACCCCCTCCAGCTCCCAGGCAACAGAGACCGTGGCCCGCCCCTGCTTCACGTCCACTGACTTCGTGTGCCAATAGACGCTGGAGATCCGTGTCGGACGACGCCATTCCACGTAAACGTCTTTCCACAAGCCGGCGCTCACGATGCGGGGCATGATGTCCCATCCGTACATGTGTCCGGCCTTGCGGACATAGAGCGCTTCCCAATGGCCGTTGGATGGGTACTCCCAACCCGAGTGAGGATGCGCAAGGCCGGCCGGCACTGCGGGATCGATGCGCACCACGACCTCGTTCATGCGGCCGGGCAGCAGGGCGCTGGTCACATCGAAGCGCTGGGCTACCAGCATGTTGGCTGCCCTGCCCACCTCGGCGCCGTTCAGCCACACGGTCGCGATGCAATCCAGTCCCTCAAACACCAGCTCCGCTCGTTCGCCGGGCTCCGCCTGGCCGGGGTTGAACGTGCGCCGGTACCACCACTGATGGTTCTCCAGCTTGAGAGCCTGCAAAACGCGAGTGCCTTTTTCCAGAGGCTCAATCTTGCCGGCCGAGACCAAATCCAACTCCACATTGCCGGGCACCGTGGCGCGGATCGTTGGCCAGTCCGTCGGCGGAGCCGTGGCGGGCGGCTTCTGCGGGTACTCCGCCAGCGGCCCGTATGTAAGTTTCCAGGCCCCGTTCAGGCTCACGGCACGGCGCGCAAGCGTACCCCCTGCGCCTGTGGCATCCGGCGCCAGAGCTCTGGCAAGCGCGCTGCCTTTGAAAAGAGATGTGAACCAGCAAAACAATGGCAGCTTCAAGAGGCTGCGGCGCGTCACGCTTTTCCGCGGGACTGCGGTGGAATGTTTCATGATTCTCCTCGTCGCGACCGAAGCATGGCCCATGACCATCGTCTCCTGCAGTGAATTCGGGAGGCCGCTCATGCTTGATCCTTTCCCTTGGCGGTTTCGGCGTCCGGTTGATCGCCCGCATCCATGGCGATGCATAGTGAGGCCAAGTCTCCAATGCTCTCGTCCAGCATCGCCGGAACTACGGTGCACACGGCCATTGCCTGTGCCAGGGCCTCCTTGCGCAGGACCCTGCGGGCCGGCTCCAGCAGCATATCGCCCAGCCGCATGGCCAATCCGCCAATCACAATCCGTTCCGGATTCAGAATATCCACCAGGATCGCCAAGGCCTCGCCCAGCTTCTTGCCGGTACCCCTCACAATGCTGCGTGCTACCGCATCGCCCTCGCCCGCAGCCAGGCCGACATCCCTGGCTGTTATGATGTGCCCCTCCGGAAGATCGAGCAGCAGCGACTTGCGTCCGCGTTTGCGCGCGGAGTTCAGCGTCACTCTGGCTATCTGCGCCATGCCGCCGCCGCTTGCCCAGCCTTCTACCGAACCCGCCTTGTGGTAGCCCACCGGGCCGGTACGCGTCAGGCGCACATGGCCAATCTCGCCGGCCATTTCGCTGGAGCCTGAATAGAGTCTCTTATCGATGATGATGCCCGCGCCCAGGCCCGTACCCATGGTGAGGAAGACCATGTTGCGCGTGCCCCGGCCGGCTCCGTAGCGGTGTTCGGCCAGCGCTCCGGCGTTGGCATCGTTCTCGAGATGCACCGAGCAGCCGAACTCTCTCGTCAGAATCTCCACGATGGGAATGTCAATCCATGTGGGCAGATTGGGAGGAGCCTGAATCACACCGGTGTGAGGATCGAGCGGACCGCCGCAACTCACGCCGATTCCGCGCAACCTCTCCGGGCCGACCGTCAATTCGGCAAGCATCCGGTGCAGCCCGGCCAGAATCTGATCGATGGCTTGCTGCGGTCCCTTCTCCGGCTGTGTGGCGAACTCGATGCGCGAAATCACTTCAGGCGGCTTGCGCGAGACCACCACCGCGGTCTTGGTCCCGCCAATGTCCACGCCAACCCATATATCCATGCCCACCGACCCATCCTCCGGTTGAATATTGCTCCTGCTCTTGAGCGCAATTGTCTTTGTCGAGCAGATTCTAATACTGAAATCGCAGTTAGGCTCGCTGGAGGGAGCAGGGGGCTTCAGCCCCCTGAATAAGGCGCATAAAATGCGGGCCTTTAGGCCTGGGCATTTGCATCTCGCTTCCCGTTTCCTGCAATTACAACTGTAGTACTAAGCGTTCGCAACCGCAGGCCCCGCATTCGATCCGCCTTCGAGGCCTCCCCGCAGTTCGACCGCCGACAGCGCAAACACATAGGCAATGGCCGCAATCGGCACCAGCAGCGAGGTTCTCATGCTGCTGTGATCGGCCACAACTCCCATGATCGGGGGAAGCGCCGCGCCGCCCACGATGGCCGTCACCAGCAGGCCGGAGATTTCGTTGGCGCGGTCCGGCATGCGATCGACGGTGATCGAAAAAATCAGCGGAAAGATGTTGGCAAAGCCCAGGCCGTTGAGGAAGAACGCTGCCGCCGCTACTCTGCCATCGGGCACAAAGAGGGCCAACATCGCGGCCAGCGAAAGCACCGATGTGCCAACCAGGAAATACGCGGGCTTCACCCAGTTCAGGATCACGCCGCCCAGGAACCTTCCCATCATCAGGGCCATGAAGAACAACCCCGTGCCCAGCAGGCCCACGCGGCCGATCTCCAGGCCAAAGCGCTCCTTCAGGAAGAGCGGAATCCCCGCGCTGATTGACACTTCGGCGCCAACGTAGAGAAAGATGCCGCAGGTCATGGCCAGCATGAACGGATTGCGCAGCAGGCCAATGCATGAGCGCAAGGTTGCAGCCGGCGGCGCCGTCGCATCGGCAGGAAGCTTCAACGTTCCGGCCGCCAGCAGCGTCACCAGCAGGGCTACGCTGAAAATGGGGAAAATCACCATCCAGTTGGCGCCAAAGTACCGGGCCGCGATCACCGGTACCAGCGGGCCTGAGAGCGAGCCGACGGCCTTCACAAACTGGCCCAGCGACAGGTTGCGCGCATACTTGCCCTCCGGCGACACATCGCGCATCAGCGGATTGCCGGCCACCTGCAGGATGGCGGTTCCCGCGCCCAGCAGCACAATGGTCAAAAGAAAACGCGGGAAAGAATTCAGCCCCAGGCTGGCGATCAGCATTCCCACCAGCGCCACGGCAAGGCCCAGCATAAGCACAAACTTCTTGCCGCGGCGGTTCTGCAGAATTCCCGCCGGAATTGAGAGCAGGCCGAACATGCTCAATCCAACCAACGGAGTGAGGAAGGCCGCAGCGTTGCTCAGGTGGAATTCGTTTTTCGCCAGGCTGACGAAAGGCCCCTCGGCATCGAGAAAGCCCATGGCCAGAAAAGCGAGGAACACAGGCAACGCCCGGAACTTCATCTCGTACACTCCCGCCTCGCCTTGCTTAATCTGTGCAACGCGCTTGATCTACGGCTCGAATTCCTTCGGCTTGTACTCGCCGCCCTTCTCCAGCAGATCGAGAAGCTCGCTCGATCTCTTATGGCACGGTTCCATCTTCAAGTACGTGTAGTTATCGTGCTCTGAGTCAATCACGGGCAACGGCTCTTTCGGGCCGGGAATCTGGTTGAGCATCGTCCACACTCCGGCAGGCGGCGAAACCGTGTCGATGAATCCAAAGCCCGCGAACACCGGCGCCTTGATGCGCGATGCAAAATCGACAGTATCGAAGTAAAGCGCGGTTTTCATCGCATCGGGATTGTCCGGCGGCCAATAGGGATAGCCGGCTTTACGGCCATGAAGGTCGCCGTTGGTATCGGCGCCCGCCGGCACGCACACCACCACCGCGGTTACCTTGTCTGGCCGCAGCCCCGCCAGCGCAATGCTCTGCTGCCCACCCATGCTGCCGCCGGTAAGCACGATCGTTTTGCCGTCCCAGTCGGGCCGCGTTGCCAGGTAATCCAGCACCCGCGAATCGCGCAGGTACATGTTCAAAAAATATGACTTTTCGCGATCGGTGTTGCCAATCGCGTTATAAATCTGCGGAATATTTCCCGACGGGTCTGAAGGCAGCTTGTCATGCGAATCGACGTTGAGAACCAGCCATCCCTGGGCAGCGCGCTCTGCGTCGGCGTGAGCGTTCAACGCATACACGCCCGCGTATTGCAGTTGAACTAGCGCGGGAAACTTCCCTTCACCAGCCGGCTTGGCCAGGTAGCCGTGTGCTTTCGATCCCAGCGCATCCAGGACGAACATACTCATTTCCACACCGGGCACATCGGTCTGCACCCGAGTCAGCACAGCATCGATCGGCACCTTGGCCTGCAACGCCAGCTTGCCATCCCAGAATGCGTCGAAGTCTTCGGGGCGCGGAGTCGAGAGCGGAATCTGAAGCGGCGCCACGGCAGCGCCCACTGCATAAAGACCGTTGTTGCGGCCGGTGTTGCCGCCTATCCACGCATGCCCCGGGCCGCTTTGGCTCGTGGTTGCAGAGCCAGCGGTAGCCGCAGTTGAGGTTGCTGCCGCCGCTGGCTTGTCTGCTGTGCCCCCAGCCGGAACCGCGCCACTCTGCGCCGCCGATCCGGTATCGAGATTCGCAAACGGCTCAATGGCGACATAAATCATCTCCGGTTGATTGCCGGTGATTTCGATCTTGTCCTTGCCCGATGACAAATCGAGCTTGCCTTCCTTCAGAACCACCGCATTGTTCATGCGAATCGTCCACTTATAGGCATAGGTGGGCGCGTCAGGACCGGGCGTGACGGTCCAGCCAACGGTTTCGCCAATTTTGTAAATGCCGTTTGCGTGATAGGGCGTGAAGGTAAGCTGCTGCGCTATCGGCGCCCGCTGGGCGAATGCGCACGCCCCGGCAATTAAAACTGAGAAGACGAGAAAAGCACGGGCTCGCATCAAGAGAATCTCCGGTCGGCGGGCATTTTACGGACCGCCATGGAATACGGCCTTTTAACTAAGGGCGATTTGGATCACAGACGAGTATACGCGGCGGGGATTCGATCCGCGCCCATCCGGCTCCCGTAGGGAGCGCAAGACGGCAGCTCAGCGCGACTGAAGTCGTGCCCTTTTACAAAACAGCGCGCCGCACGAGGTCAGATCGTCCTGTTGTCGGCGCTCGCGAGGATCGTGTCTTGTGCGGCGCGGCTCCAGCCAATCCGTAGATCCTTCACATCGCGCAGCGCAAACGCTCCGTCAGCATTTCGTGGCGCGGTGATGGCGAAGAAGTCGGCGCGCTCCACATCTTGCAAGTGGAACGCGGGGCGCGCGTCGGGCGTGGCGACTGCCACTTCAACGTGGGTCATTTCCAGATTTCGAATGTGGCGCAGGAAGAATCCGCAACTGGGCGTGACGCCGAAGCGGCCTGGATCGGGATAACCGTCGACAAGCTCAGGCACATCAACCTTCGCCTGCTCCGCAGTTCCTCCGCCAGCGTGCTCGACATAGATGTCGCTGAGCTTCAGGTCCTCGATCGCGTGGCCGGGAATTCCGCTCACGATCGAGCCTTGCCAGCCTGGCGCGTTGTGGCAGACCAGGTTGGAGATCAGCACGCGCTTGAACGTGCCGATCTTGGTCGTTTCTTTGGGGCCGCGCAGGCGCGCGCCTAGGCGCAGAAAGAGCGGAGGCGAGCTGAGGTCGCGCATGGTGGTGTTGGTAATGGCGAAGTCCTCGAGCAGCGCGCCGTCGACGGTTTCGAGCGCGTAGCCCATGCTGCCCTCGAAGACGCAGTTGGAGACGGCGACGTTGATGAATCCGCCGTTGGACTCGGTGCCGAATTTGATGCGGCCGACGCCGTAGGCGCGATGGCCGGACGGGAACTTGCGGAACGAGCCGTCGAGGACCGAGCCGAGCTGGTAGCAGCCGGCGACGTAACAGTTGGAGATGGTGATGTTGCGCGAGGGCCGCGCGTAGCCGAGGGCGTAGCTGGACTTGGGGACGATGGCGTCGTCCCAGGGCGAGTTGACGCTGCAGTTGGAGACGCGGACGTTCTGGCAGCAGTCGATGTCCATGCCGTCGCGGTCGGTGTCGATGGTGAGGTTGTCGATGGTGAGGTTGTCGACGCCGGTGGCGAGCAGGGCGAAGTGGCCGCCCTTGAGGATGGAGAAGTCGCGCAAGAGGACGTTGCGGCAGTTCTTGAGGGCGATGGCCTTGTTGCCCACGCCGGGTTGCTCGGCGATGTAGATGGGGTAATCGCCGCGCGCGGAGCCATCGCCGCCGAAGCTGAGGCCTTTGCCGTAGATGAGTCCCGGGCCAGTGATGGAGACGTCGTGGAGGTCTTCGCCCCAGATGAGGGAGTTGTGCCAGTGGTTGTGGCCATAGTCCTGATAGGGCTCCCACGCGGTGACGGGCTCGGCCGCATCGTACGTGCCGCCGTTGTAGCCGGTGGCGTCGCCGGGCTTGGGGGATTCGGCGGCGAGGATGGTTGCGCCCTGGTCGAGGTAGAGATGGACGTTGCTGCGGAGGTGGATGGAGAAGGTCAGGTAGACGCCTGCGGGAAAGAGGACGGTGCCGCCGCCGAAGGCTGCTGCCGCGTCGATGGCGTGGTTGATGGCATCGGTGTCGAGGGTCTTGCCGTCGCCGGTTGCGCCGTAGGCGCGGACCACCTGCGCCCACTGCGTGGGGGCCACCTGTGGTTCGGCGGACCCTTGGAGGAGGGCATGGGCGGGGCTGGCGGTAGCTGCGGCAGGGAAGGCGGCGGCGACGCCGAGGCTTCCCACTCGCAGAAAATCGCGGCGCAGCAGATCGTTGGCTCTCATCGGAGATTCTCCGGGATCGTTCTGTTTCGTTGATCGCTCGAGTGCACAGCAGGTTTCGCGCAGCGGACGAGACGCTGACGATCCTATCAGTTTACGGCGGTTCTCCAATTTGCGTGGAGTCTTGAGGGGCGTGCAGGGTGGCGTTTTCTTAAGGAAAAACGCCACTTAAGGATCGTGGCTCACTCTATACCAATTGGAGAACCGCGTTAGTGCGTCGCTCTGACCCGATCCCCAAAATCCGCGCCGGCGCGCCGAGGTTGCAAAAGGCGTTTCGGACACATCCAACGGGGCATTCAATGAACTATGATTCAGGCTGACAGTTAAGCTTAACTGACAAGCATTTTGAGGAGCAGCCAGAGTATGAAGCCGAGCATATTTGCTTTTATCAGTGCGATCTGCGTTCTTTCTTTTCCAGCCGGTTGCGGTAGCGGAGGCGGATCGTCGACACCACCCCCACCAACGCTCTCTACGCCCACGGTCACCGTCACTCCCGCCGCAGGCAGCATCACGACCGCGCAAAGTCTCGGGGTTACGATTGCCGTCTCCGGTTCGAATGGCACGCCGACCGGATCCGTAGTTCTTTCGAGCGGCACTTATGCTTCAGCCGCAACTACTCTTGTTTCCGGTTCGGCGACCATTACGATTCCGGCGGGGCAGCTCGCCACGGGCTCCAACACTGCATTGACCGCCAAGTACACGCCCGACTCCGCCAGTTCGGCAAATTACAACAGCGCTTCAGGAACCGCCTCGGTCACCGTGACCCAGGCCGTGGCCACACCCACGGTCACCGTTGCTCCCGCATCCGGCAGCGTGACGACTGCGCTTAGCCTTAATGTCACCATCACTGTTTCAGGCTCGAATGGCACGCCGACGGGATCTGTGGTGCTTTCCAGCGGCACCTACACTTCGTCTGCCGCAACTCTCAGCTCCGGCTCGGCGACCATTACGATTCCGGCAGGGCAACTGGCTACAGGCACCGACACGCTGACCGCGCAGTACACTCCCGACTCGGCGAGCAGTTCAACTTACGCAAGCGCGTCAGGGAACGCTTCTGTCACGGTCACACAGGCGTCCACCGCCGTCACCGTCAACATCGACGCGCTTGCCAACCGTCATCAGATCAGCCCGTACGTTTACGGCGGCAACGTAAGCGGTCCCACTAATGTTTCGGACATGGGTCTTCCGTTTGCCCGGTGGGGCGGAAACGCCTCGTCAACCTACAACTGGCAACTGCACACGTATAACGCCGACGCGGACTACTACTTTGAGGACTTCAACGTGAGTAGTTCGAATGGCAACGACAACGACTCGGTGCAGTTCATCACCGATATACAGAGTGCCGGCGCCAGTCCGCTGATGACCATGCCGATGCTGGGATGGGTGGCGCAGAGCGCTGAGAACGGCTCCAACGGCCACTGGAGCTTTTCTGTCGCGACCTTTGGCGCGCAGTGCAAGGTCGATCAATACAACACGGACGCCGGCAACGGCCAGAAGCCCGACTGCCAGACGCCCGTGACCACAGACCAGGTCACCACGGCCTACTATCCACTCGTCGACACCGCACCGGATTGCCCGTCGGGAAGTTCAGATGGAACCACCTGCATCGACCGCGAAACCTGGGCGCAAGCACTGGCCGCGGCCTTCAAGGGAGGCAGCGCGACCTGCCCGGTCCCATATTCGACGATCACGTCCTGCCATTTCTACGACATGGACAACGAGATTGACATCTGGGGCGGAACTCATCGCGATGTTCACCCCGCGCCCTCCGGATACGATGAGCTTGCCAACGTGTTTGAGAGTGAGGCGGGGAGCTTGAAGACATGGGACCCGGCGGCCGTGCGCTTTGGTCCGGTGTCGTGCTGCTGGTACTTCTACTGGGCCGGCGCCAACAGCAACGACAGGGCCGCGCACGGCGGGGTGGACTTTTTGCCGTGGTGGCTGAACCAGATCTATTGGTTCGACCAGATCAACGGCTCGCGCACGCTCGATGTCTTCGACATCCATGCCTACGCCGAGGCCAATACTACGAATCTGACTACCGCGCAGTTGCAGGCGCTTTCCGCGTCAGTCTATCGCGACTACTGGGATCCCACCTATGTGAGCACGGCGGGGGATATCACGCAGCCGTACACAACGAGCGTGGAGCCCGACTATTCCACTCCATTCCGTATTCCGCGCATGAAGGCGCTGGTGAATGCCATCTATCCGGGAACGCCGCTTTCGTTCACGGAGTGGAGCGCGGCGTTCTATCAGGAGTCAGACTTCTCGACAGCGCTGGGAGATGCGGAGGCCTATGGCATCTTCGGACGCGAGGGCATGGGCTTTGCGTCGCGCTGGGGCGCGCCGACACAAGGCAATCCGAATTACCAGGCGCTGAAGATGTACACCAACTACGACGGCGCGCATCACGGATTCGGTACGGTCTCTGTCTCCGACCTGAACACCGGCAATCCGAATCTGTTTTCCAGCTACGCCGCGCTGAACGCAACCGGTACTGTAATGACGATCATGGTCTTGAACGAGGATCCCGCCAACACGACGCAGGTTACGTTCAACCTGAACGGGTTCACCCCAAGCACCTATGTCGCGTACACGCTGTCGTCGACGGCACCGGGTTCGATCACGGCCTCCAGTTCGACGGCGTGGAATGCGACGCAAAGCTTCGCGCCTTGGAGCATCACGCTGCTGGTGGTGAATGGAAGCGAAGGTACAACGCCCGCATCGGAGTGGTACCTGAATCCCGACGACCTGATGATTCCCGCGTCGGGCACGGCTACGCTGCATCCGGCGATCAGCAGCGGCAGCGCGACAGTGACGCTTTCCTCTGCTGTGTTCGACGCATACGAGGGCGCAGCAGCCTGCAGCGGCTCTCTCGCGCTCACCAACGCCACCATCACCCCGACACAGCCCGCAACCATCGCGGTGAACCCTGGCAGCACCACCGGCTTCTGTCACTACACAGTCACCGGCAGCGACGGCACGGCAACCCAGACGCAGGGCGGATGGATCGTTGTCGGCAACCCCGCCGCTACGCTCTCCAAGTCGTCGGGTGACAACCAATCCGGCACTCACGGAACGGCTCTGCAGCCTCTTACCGTCACGCTATCCCCGGGCCAGTCGGGAGGCACGAACACCGGAGCAGGCATTCTGTTCACCACCTCGGCTGGAACGCTTTCGAATGGCACAACCAGCGGGACCAGCGTGATTGCTACAACCAACTCCTCGGGCGTCGCGTCGGTTACTCTCACGCTGCCTTCGACCGCTGGACCTGTGACTGTGACCGCGCTGGATCAGTTCGCTCTTGGCGGAGCCTCAGTCACCTTTACCGAAACTGCCAACTGATCCTGCAGCTTCCTTCCTGTCCCACGTTGGCGGCTTTAGGGCCGTCAACGTGCCGGCCGGGTCCAACTAGTCTTGACGAATCATCAAACGTTCACGCGCTTCCTGCCGCAAGGTTGGCTTCATGAAAGAGAGAATTCGGTTGCTGCGTCATTGCCGGTACTGGAGTGCCTCAGCCAGGCAGCTTGCGTTTTGCCTGGCTGTTGGATTGGCATTGAGCGCATTTTCTGGCGCTCATGATGCTCCCATGAATCCCAACTGGCCGGGTCCTGGGCAGCTCTTTGTCGGTACGTGTTACCAGCCCATCGATCGTACCCCCGAGCAGATCGATCGCGACATCGCAATCATGAAGCATGCGGGCTTCAATGTGGTGCGCATGGGAGACCTGTCCTGGGATTCATTCGAACCTTCCCAGGGCAAGTTCACCTTCGCATGGTTCGACACGATCATGGACAAGATGCAGGCCAACGGCATCAGAGTGATTCTGGACATTCCGGGGTCACCGGCGCCGATCTGGCTGCACCGCGCGTACCCGGGAGTCGATATCGTCGCCCAGAACGGCACACGCCTCCCTCCCGCGGAGCGTTATATGGATGACATCAGCGATCCGAATTACGTGCACGAAGCGGGGATTCTCGCCGACGCGATGACGAAACGCTATGCACATCATCCCGCCATTATCGCCGTCGGGTATGACAATGAGATCGGAAACGGCTACATGTCGTATTCCGAAGCCGACAGGCAACGCTTCATCGCATGGCTCAAGAAGAAGTACGGAAAGATTGAAGAACTCAATAGGGCCTGGGCGACACAACGGTGGTCGCGCAGGTTGAACAGCTTTGAGGATGTCGACTTACCCCTTGCAGATGGCCCCGGCCCTTCCGAACGATATCTCGATCTTCATCGCTACTGGTCCGATGTTACCGTGGGGCGACTCGAGGAACTGGAGGCGATTCGACGCCGCAATATGCCCGATGTTCCATCGATCTCAAACCTGTGGGATACGGCGGGGAGGCGGGGATTCGATTATCTCAGCACATACAAATCCTATGTCTCCTTCGGCGCTGAGGGTTTTTATCCCGGCGACCCGATCAGCGGCGTGTTTGGCGCGTTGACGATTAAAGGAGATCTGGCTACACCCATCTGGTTCAACGAATTCACCGCCGGCGGCGGAGGCTTTTATGGAGCGCCGGGCCGAAGCCGCATGTACGCGTATCTCGGTCTCATGATGGGGGCGCAGGGGTTCCTCGCATGGACATTTAACAGTCATCCTGGAGGAGAGGAGCAGGCGCTCTTTGGGCTGGTCGACCACGACGGCTCACCTTCGTGGAAGGTCGATGAGTTCGGTCGCATAGCTTCGGAGTTCGAACAGCTCTCGAAGTACGGGTTTCCGCGGTATACGCATCCAGAAGTCGCCATCGCTTATTCCTTCGACTCGTTAATCGACTCGCACCCAAACGGTCCCTCCAACACGACGCTTCAGTACTTCAGGCCTTCTTATACCGAGCAGGTGCAGGGCGCATTCGAGCCCTTGTTCCGAGCAAACATTGACACGGCAATCATCAACGTCGGGCACGACAGTCTTGCGCGGTACAAACTCGTCGTCGTACCGGCGGATTACATGATGGACGCCGCCAGCGCAAAGGCGATTCGGGAGTACGTGAGCAACGGCGGCACTGTTTTGATGACGGCTTTCTCGGCCAAAGTTGACGAGCACGGGCAGTGGTTCGATACGCCGCTCCCTGGGCGGCTAAGCGATGTTTTCGGATTGAAGACGAACGCGTTCTATCAGGTTCAGTCGGCGTTGAAATTCGAGGTAGACGGCGAATCGGTCGACACCGGCGCGCACTTCTATGAAGTGCTTGAACCGTCGACGGCGACGGTTCTTTCGCGATTCACGAACGCCGCAGACCATTCTCCCGCTGTGACGATCAACAACTTCGGCATGGGAAGGGCGATCTATTTGGCAACTGAATCGAAGGCTTCGGCAATCGGACCATTATTGAATCATCTCTACCGGACAGCAGGCATTCAGCCCGGACCGCAGACTCCCGAAGGAGTCTACGCACGGGTTGTGGATCGCCGGACGCTCTACGTGAACACGACTCAGCAGGAGCAGAGGATTCCGATTACCGGCAAGAGAAGAGGGATCATCAGCAATCGAAACTACGATGGAGCAGTCATCCTGGGTCCGCAGGAAGCGGACCTGATCGAGTGATGAATGCAGCTTCTCTTTGGCTGGAATCACAAGTTTACCTGTCCCAGATTCTCTACCGGTTAGATCTTTCGCGCAGGCCCTGTATCCGAAACAGCTTGGCCCGGGGTTGTGGGATCGGTCCCGCTCAAGCCGGCGCTGGCCAAAAGCCTGACGCCATGCGTCGCAAAGCCGCCAAGGCGAAACGGATCCAGGGCGCGTTTTGTCCCTGACTGTCTCAAGGCGCCTTCGATGCGATGACGGTCAACTCAACACCTCTCGCCTTGACGGAGCTCGGGCCAACCATCAGGTCGAAGACACCAGGTTCAACCACGCGTTTCATTTCGAGGTTGAAGATGGCGAGCATTTGCGGCGTGACGGTGAATTCGACGGTTCGCCGTTCGCCGGGCTTGAGCGTAATGCGCTGGAAACCTTTCAACTGGATCACCGGCTGCGTGACTGACGCGACCTGCTGATGAAGATAAAGCTGCGGCACTTCATCTCCCTCGCGCGTGCCGGTATTGGTTACGTCGACACTCACTTTGGCGGTTTCGCCGGCTGAAATCTGCACCGGTTCTACACGCAGGTTTTCGAATTTAAACGTTGTGTAACTGAGGCCATAGCCGAACGGAAAGAGGGGTTCGCGGTGGCCGAATTCATAGCCCAGGTGTTCAGAAGGCTTGTGATTGTAGTAATCGGGCAGATCGCCCGCTGAATGCGGGAATGTGATGGGCAGCTTTCCTCCCGGATTCACATCGCCAAAAAGCACTTCGGCTGCTGCCGCGCCACCCTCTTCGCCGGGAAACCAGCCCTCCAAAATCGCCGGAACATTTTGCGCGATGTAATTAATCGAAAGAGGTCGTCCGTTGTTGAGGATGACGACCGTTGGAGTGCCGGTGGCGACGACCGCCTTCACAAGATCGTCCTGCGCTCCGAGCAGGTCCAGCGAATCCCGGTCGCCAAGGTGACCTTCGCTCCAGGCTTCGCGATCGGTGCTTTCGTCTTCGCCGACAACGAGGATTGCGACATCGGCCTTGCGCGCGGTTTCAACTGCTTCCTGAATTGCGGCGGCTTGAGTGGCGGGATCGACGAGCCTGACGCCGTCTGCCCAGAAGCCGCGATATCCCGGCGGCGCCGTGGTTACCTTGCAGCCTTCAGAAAAGAGGACCGTCGCCTTGTTGCCCACCCGCGCGCGTATGCCGTCGAGAATGCTGATGCCGAAGCCGGGATCGCGGCTGTACCCGCCGAGATGAACGTCGGCGGCATTGGGTCCGATGACTGCGATGCGGTTCAGTTTGCCCAGGTCAAGCGGCAGAAGGTTTTTGTCATTTTTAAGAAGCACGAACGCTTTGCGCGCGGCTTCAAGCGCCAGCTGGCGGTGTTCCGGACTATTGTTGACGCGCTCGGCGTAGTCGGGATCGACGTAGGGATCATCGAACAGGCCGAGGCGGAACTTCGCAGCCAGCACGCGTCCCACGGCCTGATCGAGTTTGCTCTCGGGCACGAGGTTTTGCTTTACCTGGGCAATGAGAGTGCGATAAACAGGGTAATCCGCAAGATCGAAGTCGACTCCGGCATCGAGCGCCAGCCGCGCGGCTTCGGCCGGATTGTGCGCCACGTGATGCTCCAGGATCAGCCCATTCAGCCCCGCGTCGTCTGAGGTGACATAGCCGTCGAATCCCCATTCGCGACGCAGGTTCTGTTCGAGGAGCCAGTGGTTGATGGATGACGGAACGCCGTCGATTTCGTTATAGGAGGCCATCACGCTGCCCACGTGAGCCTCTTTGACCGCAGCCTCAAACGGGACCAGGAAGTTCTCGCGAATGACTCGCTCGGAGTAATTGCCGGGCGCCGTATTGGTTCCGCCTTCGGGCTGCCCATGGACCGCGAAATGCTTGGCCGTAGCCATCACGTGATGGCGGTCGATTGCGAAAGAATCGCCCTGCAGACCCTCCACCATGGCCACTGCCATGCGCGAGACAAGATACGGATCCTCGCCGTAGGTCTCCTCGGTTCTGCCCCATCGCGGGTCGCGCGCAATATCCAGATCCGGCGCGAATAACTGCCCGGCGCCGCGCGAGCCGGCTTCGTCACCAATCGCCGTATAAACGCGCTTCACCAGCTCCGGGTCCCAGGTGCTTGCCATCGCCATTGTCTGCGGAAAGCTGGTGCTGCCGTATTCCATGTATCCGTGCAGGCCTTCGCCGAAGAACAACACCGGAATTCCGAGCCGGGTTTTTTCGTGCTGATATCGTTGAACGGCGTTGCGCAGAATCGCGGCATTGCGAGGGGTCAGTTTGATTTCCGGGCCCCATTCGGCGGCGAGAGCATGCCGCGCTGTTTCATTGGTAAAGGTCTGGGTGGGGTCGATTACCTGGACCTTGTTGCCGGAGCTATCCGCAGTCCAAACAAGTTCGTTCACTTTCTCTTCGAGCGTCATGCGCTGCAACAGGTCAGAGACGCGAGCCTGAACGGGAAGAGATGCATCCTGGTACGGGAGTTTGCCGGAATTCGTGTCCGGCTTTGCCTTGTCCGGTATCGTCTGGCCGCTTGCCGCCATACCGAGCAGCAGAAGGCCGATGCCAAAAGCGCCGGCCCTTTGGCAATAAGAGTGAAGATTGCGATTCCTTCTCGTGAACATGGCCGTCTTTTATCCTTCCTGTCAGTCAATTCCGAGCCTGATAGATGCCAAGCCGTGCGGGCTGATGCCGGCGGCGCAATTCGCCTGAAAAAGCGCCGGTAACAGGCTCAGACAACTTGAATCGGGCTGCAATCCACCACGATACCACCGGCCATGCGCAGGCGCAGGGAAAGTGTCTATCGAAGCGGAATATAATTGCCGCTGCGGCCTCCCCTGAAAGAGTGCGCCAGATGAAGAATACGCAGAAGCCCACAGCGCGCGCCGCGATTTTCGTCGCCCTGGTTTCAGCGGCGATTCTGGCCGGCTGCGGTGGGAGTTCGAGTTCCAATCAACAACAGCAGCCACCACCGCCGCCGGTTACAGATCCCGACCAGCGCGCCGACGCTCTTCTTGCGCAGATGACGCAGGCCGACAAACTGCAGATGGTTATGGGAGGCGTAATGACCGACCTGACCTATGGATACACCGTTCCCCTGGGCGCCGGCGGATGGGTGCCTGGGAATCCGAACCTGAACATTCCGGCCCTCTATCTTGCCGACGGAAGCGTTGGCGCCAGCGCCGGACTGGGGCAGGCGACCGCGCTTCCGTCATCCATTGCCAATGCCGCAAGCTGGGATTTGGCCGAAGCCACGAAGTACGGCACGGTGATCGGCACGGAACTTGCCGACCTCGGGGTCAACGTTAATCTTGGCGGCAATATTAACCTCCTCGGGCGCGAGCCCCGCGACGGACGCACCTTCGAGACCAAGGGCGAGGACCCGATCCTGGCCGGAAAGATCACGGCAGCGCATATTTCCGCCATCCAGGCCGAGCATATTATCGGAGGGATCAAGCACTTCGCGTTCAATGACCAGGAGAGCGGCAGGGGAACCGCCAACGCGGTGATCGACGAGCGCGGGGGCCGCGAGAGCGACCTGCTGGCATTTGAGATTGGCGTCAAGGACTCTGGCGTCCAGTCGGTGATGTGCTCCTATAACCTGACCAACGGCGTTTACAACTGCGAGAACAGCCATCTGCTCAACGACATTCTCAAGGGCGACTGGGCGTTTCCCGGCTTTGTGATGACGGACTGGTGGGCGGTGACCGACACTGTGGCGGGACCCTATGCCGGGCTCGACCAGGAGCAGCCCAACCAGCAGTACTTCTCTTCGCTTGGCGCGGCGGTGGCTTCCGGCGACGTTCCGCAGTCACGGCTCGACAACATGGTGCATCGCATCCTTCGCGCCATGTACGCGGAAGGCCTCTTCGACTATCCGCAGAGCATCCAGCCCATTCCGGCCGAGGCCGACGCCAAGATCGCGCAGGAAATCGAAGAGACGGGCGCTGTTCTGTTGCAGGATTCAGGCGGCCAGTTGCCGCTGAATGCCCAGACGGTTCAGTCGATTGCCGTGATTGGCTCTCATGCCGACACGTGGGTTCTCTCGGGAGGCGGTTCGGCTCAGGTTGACCCGGTCGGCGGCGGAATCTATGGGTCGCAACCGTGTCCGCCATGCTGGTCAAGCATCGTCTGGGATCCCTCTTCACCGATGCAGGCGATTCAGGCGATGGCGCCCAATGCGCAGGTGCAATATGCCGACGGGTCCGATGCCAATGCCGCCGCCAACCTGGCTGCCTCGTCCCAGGTTGCGATTGTGTTTGTGAATCAGTGGGGCAGCGAGGGCATGGACCAGGTGAGCCTGGGACTCACGGATTACGTCGACACGACGCCCATCGATCAGGACGCGCTGGTCTCAGCGGTTGCGGCGGCCAATCCCCACACCATTGTGGTGATCGAGAGCGACGGACCCATCCTGATGCCGTGGCTCAGCCAGGTCTCGGCCGTTCTTGAAGCCTGGTATCCCGGCCAGAACGGTGGACCTGCCATCGCCGACCTGCTTTTCGGCGCCGTCAATCCATCGGGAAAACTGCCTATTACCTTCCCGGCATCGGACTCGCAGTTGCCCCGTCCGGTGATCCCCCAGCCTCCAGACAATGGGACACCGTTCGACGTGAACTATACCGAGAGTTACAACGTTGGATACAAGTGGTTCGATTCGCAGGGGCTGACGCCGCTCTTTCCTTTTGGCTTCGGTCTGTCGTACACCACTTTCTCGATCACCAACGCCAGCCTGACCAACAACCTGTCGTCGGCGTCGAGCCCCAACATTCAGATTGCGTTCACGCTGACCAATACGGGCGCCGTTGCGGGATCTGAGGTCGCGCAGGTTTATCTAGGGCTTCCGGCATCGCTCAACGAGCCGCCCCGGCGCCTGGTGGGGTGGCAGAAGGTCCCGTTACAGCCGGGAGCTTCGCAATCCGTCACCATCGAAGTGGACGAGAACGACTCTTCGCATCCGCTGTCGTACTGGGATACGGACAACAATGCCTGGACTGTGGGGGCGGGAACCTATACGGTTTACCTTGGCGACTGTGACAACGCTGCCACGCTTACCACCGTGGGGACGTTTAGTGTGGCACAATGACGGCGCGGCCGGATTTCCTGCCCGATGCTTTTGTTGGCGTTGGGCAAGTGTGAGCGGGATCGAGTTCTCGCCCGCGACGATCTTTTGAATGCACGGGTCTTTGCCGCCGAGAATCCCGAAGGATTAGAGAATTCCAAAGAGCAAAGATTGCTCTTGCCACATCGGGAAAAGGGGCAGATGCTAAACACAGCCTCCGAGGATGCCGATATAATTCCGAGCGTAGAATGAAGGCCGCGCTGTCGATGGCTTTGCCATGAAAACTCGCGTGTTAGCACTGGCAATCTGTCTAGCTGGGTGGATGCCTGCCGCGTTTGCGTCGGAACCCGCGTCCCTGGGCACGGTTGCGGCGGTGCGTGGGCTGAGCCATGAGCAGGCGGCGCGCGCGCTGCCAGTGGACCTTCAGGCCACGGTGACTTATTTCAGGTGGTACGAGAAGACGCTCTTCGTTCAGAAAGGGGACGAAGGCGTATATGTGCTTGCAACCACTGACCTGCGCCTGCAGCCGGGAGACGTGGTTCGGGTACGCGGAACCACGTCAGACAGCTTCAATCCCATCGTCGTTTCCAACAACATTAGCCTGCTGGGGCACGGAGAAATGCCCGAGCCGCTAACGGTTGCATGGCCGTCGTTGATCTCGGCCGAGTACGACTGCCGCTGGGTGAAAGTGCGGGGCACGATCGTGGTGGCAGAGCCGGCCTATACCTCGGGCCGTCTTGTGACTCACCTGGTTATGGCCATGGATGGTGGAGTGGCGGATCTCAGGGTTGACAACGACGATCTTTCGAAGTTGAAAGGATTGCAGGGCGCGCAGGTGGAGATGAGCGCCGTGGCAGGCGAGACGTTTGACGGCAAGATGGAGCAGACCGGGGTGCGGCTGCACGTGCCGTCGTTTGCTTTCGTGACCATCCTCAAGCTGTTGCCGGCCGATCCGTGGTCAATTCCGCTGACGCCGATGGACAAGGTGCTGCGCGGTTACAACGTTGTGGACAGCACGCCACCCGCGCGGGTTGAAGGCACGCTGACCTATTACCGCCAAGCCGAGATGGCCGTGCTGCAAGACGGAAACAAGAGCATCAGGGTGCTGACGTCGCAGGTGGATCCGCTGACCCTTGGCGACCGGGTTGAGGCCATCGGCGTACCTTTTGTCGAAGACCAGTTGCTGGCGCTGAAGCTGGGCCAGATTCGAAGCGAGGGAACCGCGGCGCCAATCGCGCCACAGATGGTGACATGGGACGATCTGACCTCGGGAAAGTATTCGTTCAACCTGGTCTCGATTGAGGGCACGGTCGTTACGCAGGTGCAGGAGCACGCGCGCGATGTGTACGTGATCTCTTCCGGCGGGCACCTGATCTCGGCGTCGCTGCGGCATACATACACATTCCAATGGCCGCTTCCGCAGCACCCGGCTCCCATGCGAGAGATTCCATTGGGAACCACGGTACGCCTGACGGGCGTGGCCGCGCTGGAGTCAGGTAATGCTTACAACGGCCCTATCGCCTTTACGCTCCTGTTGCGCTCGGTCGGCGACATTACCACCGAAGCGAGTCCGCCGTGGCTGAATGTGCGCCACCTGATCGAGGTGGTGGGGTTGCTGCTGCTGGCGATTATTGTGGTGGGCTTGCGGGGATGGCTGGTAGAGCGTAGGGCGCGGCGCAAGATTGCCGGCATGGCCTACCTGGAGCAGCGGCGCGCCAGGATCCTGGAGATGATCAACGGCTCGCAGCCGCTGGCCGAGATCCTGGAGCGAATCACGGAACTGGTGTCTGCTTCGCTCGACGGAGCGCCGTCCTGGTGCCAGGTGGCCGACGGCGCAACGCTGGGCAACTACCCGCCGAACCTGGCCGGCAGCTCGTTTCGGGTGATCGAACGGCCAATCCTGTCGCGAACCGGAACGCGGCTGGGCGCCGTATATGCGGCCATCGATTCGCGCGGCGACCCACGGCGCGTTGAGACCGCGCTGGGACTGGCGGCGGGCCTGGCCAAGCTGGCCATCGAAACCACCCGCCTTTACTACGACCTGGTGCACCGCTCCGAGTTCGATCTGCTCACCGATGTTGAGAACCGCTTCTCGCTGGAGAAGTTCATGGATGCGCATATCGAAGCCGCGCGTCAATCGGCATCGATATTCGGGCTGCTGTATGTGGACCTGGACCACTTCAAGCAGGTGAACGATCAATACGGCCATCACGTGGGCGATCTGTTCCTGCAGGAAGCGGCGCAGCGGATGAAGCATCAACTGCGGCCGGGCGACATGCTGGCGCGGCTGGGCGGGGACGAATTTGCGGCGCTGGCTGCGCACGTGCACAGCCGCGAGGATGTGGCAGAGATTGCGCGCCGGCTGGAACGTTGCTTCCTGGAGCCGTTCCACCTGGAAGGCTACGTTATTCAAGGCTCGGCCAGCATTGGCATTGCCATGTATCCCGAGGACGGCAAAACCAGGGACAGCCTGCTGACCGCTGCCGACTCCTCGATGTACGTGACCAAGCACGTCCGGGAAGAAGTCTAAAGTCTCAGAAACCGGCGCGAAACGCCCCCCAAACTGTTTTTTGAAAAGCCGCTGAGAGGCCGCGGAAATCATGCGGCTATACTTCCCCTCCATCCGTCGATTACTATGCAGCCGTCAGGAAAATCGATTTTGGAGTGGGTCTGGACGGGCGGATCGGGGAAACGTTTCCCCGACCGCGCCGCGGGCCAAAGACTGTAATCGAAGCAAATCTGGCAAGGTTTCGAGAGAGAGAGAGAAGGGAATCGACAATGAAGGCATTCATTCTGGCAATTGCCATTGCTGCCTCGCCGTTGATGAGTTTGGCCGCAGATACCACTGCGAAAGTCGAGCAGGGCGTTCTGCAGGGGACAAAGGAAGACGGGCTCAATGTCTACCGCGGCATTCCGTTTGCCGCCCCTCCGATTGGCGACCTGCGCTGGCGCCCGCCGCAGCCGGCGGCGAAGTGGGACGGCGTCCGGAAGGCCGACAAGTTCGCTCCGCAGTGCGTGCAGGGCGGCGGTCCCGATGCGCAGATGAGCGAGGACTGCCTCTACCTCAACGTCTGGAGCCCGGCAAAATCGAAATCCGACCGGATCCCGGTGCTGGTGTGGATCTACGGCGGGGGCTTCAACGCGGGCGCCACGTCGGTTCCCACGTACAGCGGCGAAGTACTCGCTCACAAGGGCGTGGTGCTGGTCAGCATCGCCTATCGCGTGGGTCCGCTCGGTTTTCTGGCGCATCCCGAGCTGAGCGCCGAGTCGCCGGAGCATGTTTCGGGCAACTACGGCCTGCTCGACATGATCGCGGCACTCCAGTGGGTGAGGAAGAACATTGGCGCATTCGGCGGCGACCCGAACAAGGTGACCATCTTCGGCGAGTCGGCTGGCGGAATCGCCGTGAGCCAGTTGTGCGCCTCGCCGCTGGCGAAAGGTCTATTCGACGGCGCCATCTCAGAGAGCGGCGGCTCCTTCGGGCCTCCGCGTCCGGCGACCCAAGTGGGCGAGAACATGAAGCTCCTGGCCGACGCCGAGCGGGATGGCGAGGCTTATGTTGCGAGCGCCGGCGCGGAGTCGATTGCCGATTTGAGAAAGCTGCCCGCCGGCAAATTGATGAATGCAGCGCGAACGCGCGGACTGGCCTGGCCGATCATCGACGGATGGGTTCTGCCTGCGGATCAATACACGCTCTACGCGGCGGGCAAATTCAACGACACGCCGATTCTGGTTGGGTACAACTCGGATGAGGGCGCGAGCTTCTCTCACTTCAGCACGCCGCAGCAGTACATCGAGAGCACCCGCAAGCGCTATGGCCAGTTTGCCGGCGAACTGCTCAAGGACTACCCTGCGGGCCAAACCACTGTACCCAAGACGGCTCGCGACCTGGCGCGCGACACGGCATTCGGCTGGCATACCTGGATCTGGGCGCGACTTGAATCGAAGTTGGGCAAGTCGAAGGTCTTTTACTACTACTTCGATCAGCATCCCGATTATCCGGCCGGCTCGCCTCAGTACGGGGTGGGCGCGCCGCATGGGCGCGAAGTCGCTTACGTCTTTGGCCATTTGAACAATCTCGAGCACGAGCAGCCGACGCCGGAGGATCATGTAATCAGCGATGCGATGGCTACGTACTGGACGAACTTCGCGAAATACGGCGATCCGAACGGCAAGGGAATGCCGAAGTGGCCGGAGTTCAGCGACCAGAATCTCCAGGCGATGTACTTTGCCGGCACGCCGCACGTGGGTCCGGTTTCGAATCCGGAGGGCCTGAAGGCTCTCGACACGTATTTTGCATGGCGGCGCTCGCCTGAGGGAGCAAGGGCCTCGCAGATTGAAGACGCGCGGCCGGCCTCGACCAACGTGATGGGAGCCGACTATCCGCGAGTGCTCTCGGATCACAGCGTGGCATTCCAGCTCAAGGCGCCAGATGCAAGGTCGGTGATTGTCGACGTCGCGCACGGGCAGTACCCGATGACCCGCGGCAGCGATGGTGTGTGGAGCGTTGTCACTCCTCCGCTGGTAGTGGGCTTCCACTATTACCAGCTCATCGTGGATGGAGTTCGCGTGAACGACCCCGGCAGTCACGCGTACTTCGGGACGGGCAAGGATGCAAGCGGCATTGAGGTGCCCGAGAACGGCGTCAGCTACTACCTCGTGAACGATGTGCCGCACGGCGAAGTGCGCATCAAGGTCTATCTCTCCAAGGTGACGGGACAGTGGCGGCGCTGCTTTGTGTACACTCCGCCGGACTACGACACGAATGTAAACGCGCGCTATCCCGTGCTCTACCTGCAACACGGCATGGGCGAAGATGAGACCGGTTGGATCTTCCAGGGTCACGCCAACCTGATCCTCGACAACCTTATCGCCCAGGGCAAGGCCGTGCCCATGATCATTGTGATGGACAACGGCTACGCGTCGCGGCCTGCGGGACCGTTCGGACCGCCGCCGCCAGCGGGGCCGGGCGGCTTCAGCGCCTTCGAAGACGTCATCGTCAAGGACGTCATTCCGACGATCGATTCATCGTTCAGGACTATCCCGGATCGCGATCACCGGGCCATGGCCGGACTCTCAATGGGCGCCAACCAGGCGTTGCACATCGCCACGGACAACCTGGACACCTTCGCCTACATGGCGGGATTCAGCGGCACCATGAACGACCTGAGCACCGACGCGCTCGATCCCGGTACCGCGTTCAACGGCATCTTCAAAGACGGCGCGGCATTCAACCAGAAAGTGAAACTGCTTTGGCTCGGCATGGGAACCGAGGAGCCGAATCCGTTCCCGGGAGCCATCGGTTCGTTCCGCGCAATGCTCGACAAGGCCGGGATCAAGTACGTTTACTTTTCGTCGCCGGGCACCAGCCACGAATGGCTGACGTGGAGACGCGATCTGAACGACTTTGCTCCGCGGCTGTTCAAGTAGAGGTTCGAACCTGGTGTGCACGCGCCGGGGATGATCGAGAACTGAAACCCGATTAACAAAGAACTGACAAAGGGGAGAAGAAATGAGCAGGGAATCAAAGGATTCGATGCATCTGAGCCGCCGCGAGGCAATGTTCCTTTCGGCCACGGTAGGTATGGGCTTCGCAATGGCTGCGCCGGGCGAGGCAATGGACAACTCGAAGACCGCGGCGCACCAGGAGCCGGGAAACTGCAGCACGCCGCTGAGCGCAATCGCCAAGACCCAGTACGGCAAGGTGCGCGGATTTGTTGACGGCGGCGTTTTGACCTTCAAGGGCATTCCCTACGGGCAGGATACGGGCGGCGAAAACCGCTGGCTTCCGGCCAAGCCTCCCAAGCCATGGAATGACCCTTACCCGGCGCTCATCTACGGCGCAAATTGCCCGCAGACCCTGCATAACTTCACAGCCATCGAGCAGTCGTTCCTGCAGGACTGGGACGACGGCTACATGAGCGAAGACATGCTGAAGCTGAACATCTGGACGCCGAGCCTGACCGGCAGCCGGCCGGTGATGGTGTACTTCCACGGCGGCGGATACAGCTTCGGCTCATCGTACGAGCTGCCTTCGCATGAGGGCGCCCAGATGGCACGTCATCACGATGTGGTGCAGGTCTCGGTCAATCACCGGCTCAATATTCTCGGGTTCTTCGACGTGTCAGAGATCGGCGGAGCAGGCTACGAGGAATCAGTCAACGTAGGCATGACGGATCTGGTGGCATCTCTAAAGTGGGTGCAGGAGAACATCGCCAACTTCGGCGGCGATCCCAACAAAGTGATGATCTACGGGCAGTCGGGCGGCGGATCGAAGGTGACCACGCTGCTGGGCATGCCATCCGCCAAGGGGCTCATCCATCGCGCCTCGGCGCAGTCGGGCGGCGGCGGCAACATTCCCACTGGCGAGCAGTCCCGCGATTTCGCGCGGCAGGTGATGAAGGACCTGGGGCTGCAGCCGAATGACATTGCCTCGCTCAAGAAGATGGATTGGGCCAAGCTGGTGGCAGTTGGAAACGCCACGGCCGCGAAGATCAACCCGCAGATGCGCGGCGGATTCATGTTCGGGCCGCCGAGTGGTCCGGGCAGCGTAGCCCGTGTGGGCTGGACGCCGACCCTCGATGGACGCGTGATCAATATGAAGTCGTTCGATGACGCCGCTCCCGAGATCTCAAAGGACGTGCCGATGCTGATTGGCTCGGTGAGCGAAGAAGGCATGCGTTATTCATCCAATCCCACCGAGGCGGAGTGGCATACGCAGCTCACCGGCATGTTAGGTGAGACCAAGGCAACCGCGCTGATTGCCGCCATGAAGAAGGCGCATCCTGAGAAGGCAATCAGGACACTGTCGTACGGTGTGGCCGGCCTGGGCGGCCGCAACCGTGTGCAGAACATGGCGAAGATGAAGTACGCTCTGCATGGGGCGCCGGTGTTCCAGTATTACTTCACCTGGCAGTCGCCGATGCTTGATGGCGTGGCCGGCGCGTGGCACACGGCCGAGCTCGCGTTTTGCTTCGACAACACCATCCGGTGCGAGCAGGGCACGGGCAACACACCTGAGGCGCAGGCGCTGGCGCGGAAGATGGCTACCGCATGGGCGAACTTTGCGCGGACCGGAAATCCGAGCCAGCCCGGTTTGACCTGGACGCCGGCCGATCCCGAACACGGGCAGACCATGGTCTGGGACAATCACTGCCGCATGGAGAACGACCCTGAGGGCGAGGCGCGCAAGATTCTTTTGAGTTGAGAACCGGACGCGCGCATGGGCCGTGCGGGCCTTGTGCGGAGGCTCCTTAGTCTGCGCCGCGCAGCGACGCAACCCGGTCGCGCGTTGCGGCAGCGAAGGCCGCGTCTTCGGGCGGCAGCGGCCTGGGCCCGTCGGATTCGAGCGACTCGAGATTGACCTCGACATTGGCCAGCGCGCCGGCCAGCGCAGCCTTGGCGAGTGCGATGGACGTGGTGAGGTCGGAGCTCATGCGGGGATTGGTGATGGGCGCGAGGCGCATTGCGATCCGCTCAAGCTCGAAGGCGCGTTCGGCCACGCCGAGCGGGACACCGGCTGCGAGGCGGAGAGCCGCGGCGACGGCTGAGCCGCCGTCGGGCGAGGTCCTGGCGGCTTTGTAGGCGGCCATCACGGAGATGTAGGACTCGGCGTCGGCGTCGATGGCAGTCTTCAGTTCTTCGCGCAACACGCCGAGGCGCGCAATGGCTTCGCCCAACGCCGCGTCGTGTTGCAGGTAAGCTTTTTTGCCGCGCGACATTTGGGCCACCATCGCCGCCAGGCTTGCAGCCATGGCTCCGCTTGCGGCGGCGGCGCTGCCTCCGCCGGGAGTGGCCGTGGGCGCGGCTAGCTGCTCAATAAACGGCTCAATGCCAGCGCGCAGCGTGGCGTTGCGGCCTCCGGCAGCGGCTTTTCCGCTCATAACGCCGGCCAGCCGGTTCTCGAGGATCAGTGACGAATCGAAGTTCTCAACCTGCAGGAACCACTCAGCCGCCTGCTCGAGGGCGAGCTTGGGAATGAGCCCGACGATCTCGCTGGAAACAGGCACGACGCCGTAGCGCGCGGCTTCGCGGCGCACGAATTCGAAGACACGATGGATGGGTGTCTGCTCAAAGTCAGTGAGATTCATTGAGACCTGCGCCAGGCCGCGCACCAGGAATCCCGCGGCTTTTACGTAGCGCAGACCGCCGGACGAGAAGCGAACAGCTTTGGCGATTTTCTTTGCGATCTCGAGGTCGGGTGTGTTGAGAAAGATGTTGTAGGCGATGAGGAATTTGCGCGCGCCCACAATGGTTGCGCCGGCGGTGGGGTGCAGACGGGCTTCGCCGAAGTCGGGCAGGCGCGCGGGGTTGGTGGCGATCTCGTCGCGAATGCCCTCGAACTGGCCGCGGCGAACGTTCTCGAGATTGGTGCGCTCGGGCCGGGTGGCTGCGGCTTCGTAGAGATAGACGGGAACGCCGTAGCGCTTCCAGATCTCGGCTCCCACGCGGCGCGCCATGGCCACGCAGTCATCGAGCGTGACGCCGCCGATGGGGATGAACGGCACCACGTCGGCCACGCCCAGGCGGGGATGAGCGCCCTGGTGATGGTTGAGATCGATAAGCTCGGCTGCCTTGCCCACGCCGCGAATGGCCGCTTCTTCAACGGCTTCGCGCTCGCCGGCGATGGTGATCACCGAGCGGTTGTGGTCGGCGTCCATCTCGCGGTCCAGCAAAACCACGCCAGGCAGCGTCATGGCTTCAATAATGGCGTCGACTTTGGCCGCATCGCGGCCCTCAGAGAAATTCGGTACGCATTCAACTAACGTGGTGGACACCCGAAAAGGATAATGACCCCGGGGCTTGCACGGCAACCTGGCGCAAAGGCGCGCAGTCGCCGCCGGTAGTATCCTTAATAGCGGTTTTAAGTACTGCGTACGACAATCTTTTGGTTGAGTGCAGTGCCTTGGAGGAGTGGAGGGGACCATGGCGACAACGGAAGCTCCGGCAACAACGGCTCCAGTGATTCGCGCGCCGCGCGGTACTGAGTTGCGCTGCAAGGGATGGCAGCAGGAGGCAGCGCTGCGCTGCCTGATGAACAATCTCGATCCTGAAAATGCTGAGCGGCCGCAGGACCTTGTGGTCTATGGCGGCATCGGCAAAGCGGCCCGCAACTGGGAGTGCTACCACGCCATTGTGCGCGAGCTTGAGCGTCTTGGCGCTGAGGACACGCTGCTGGTGCAGTCGGGCAAGCCGGTCGCGGTCTTTCCGACGCACGAGATGGCGCCGCGCGTGATTATCGCCAACTCAAACCTGGTGGGCAAATGGGCCACGTGGGAGCACTTCAACGAGCTCGACCGCAAGGGCCTGATGATGTACGGCCAGATGACCGCGGGGAGCTGGATTTACATCGGCACACAGGGCATTTTGCAGGGTACTTTTCAAACCTTTGCCGCACTGGCCGACCGGCATTTTGCGGTCGCGAGCGGGGCGGGCACGCTCAAAGGCAAGCTGGTGGTGACCGGCGGCATGGGGGGCATGGGCGGCGCGCAGCCGCTCAGCGTCACGTTGAACGGCGGCGTGGCATTGGTGGTTGAGGTTGACCGCAGCCGCATTGAGCGCCGCGTCGAGACGCGTTACTGCGACTGCCTGAGCGAGAATCTGGACGAGGCGCTCGCGTTGTGCGAGGAGGCGAGGCGCGAGGGCCGCGGGCGCTCTGTGGGACTAGTGGGCAACTGCGCCGATGTGCTGCCTGAGATTGTGCGGCGCGGCGTGCATGTGGACGTGGTGACCGACCAGACCAGCGCGCACGATCCGTTGAACGGATACATTCCGCAGGGGCTCTTGCTGAGCCAGGCCGCGGAGCTCAGGCGGCGCGATCCCGAGGAATACGTGCGCCGTTCGACAGCTTCGATGGTGGTGCACGTGGACGCGATGCTGGCGTTGCAGCGCGCCGGCGCCGTGACGTTCGACTACGGCAACAACATTCGCCGCTTTGCATTTGACGCGGGATGCGCCGACGCATTCAACATTCCCGGATTTGTACCCGAATACATTCGGCCGCTCTTCTGCACCGGCACGGGGCCGTTCCGCTGGGTTGCGCTCTCGGGCGATGCGCGCGACATCGACCGAACCGATGAGCTGGCGCTCGAGCTCTTCCCTGAGAACGAGATTCTCAATCGCTGGCTGCGGCTTGCTCGTGGGCGTTTCGCGTTCCAGGGATTGCCGGCGCGCATCTGCTGGCTTGGCTATGGCGAACGCGCGAAGATGGGCGAGGCGATCAATGAGCTGGTGCGCAAGGGCGAGCTGCGCGCGCCCATCGCCATGGGGCGCGACCATCTCGACGCGGGTTCGGTGGCCAGCCCTTATCGCGAGACAGAGAAGATGCTCGACGGCTCCGATGCGGTTGCGGATTGGCCGATATTGAACGCGCTGCTGAACACGGCATCCGGCGCAACGTGGGTCAGCTTCCACCACGGCGGCGGCGTGGGCATGGGCTACTCGCTTCATGCCGGCCAGGTGACGGTTGCCGATGGAACGGAACTGGCCGCGCGCAAGATCGCGCGGGTGCTGAACAACGATCCGGGATTGGGGGTAGTTCGCCACGCTGATGCGGGATACGAGCTAGCGCAGAGGACGGCGCGCGAGAAGGGCATACAGATTCCGATGGCGGAGAAGTCGGAGGACGACCCTAACGGCGTAACAGCGTAGAATCTCTTGCGAGGAAGTGCGTACGATGATTGCCTTGATTCCTACACTGTTGGTGGCGCTCATGATCATTGTTCTGATCGCTCCACGGGCTACACAAGACATCCTTGGGTGGCGCGTACCTATATCTGCGCGTGGAGACCCCGAACGCCTGGGCATGAGATTGGTTCCTTCGATGGGAATCCTCGTATTCGGATTCGCTATGTTCCGAGGCTGGGATCGCCTATTGAATGGACCCGTACCTCATTTGTCCGACCCGATTCAAGCCAAGCTGGCTATTGTTGGTGGCGCTTTCTTACTCGCTCTAGGGCTCCTTGGTTGTTTGTGGCCGGTGCAGTTTATGGAGCGCGCTGTGCCAGCCCTGCGCGGGAAAGTTGCCAAGCTCGAACCGAGTTCGGCGGGGAAGGCGATGCTTATCGGTAAAGGGGTTGGGGTCATCTTTCTTCTCAGCGGGGTGTGGGTAGTGCACCGGTGCGGTGGTTAGTCCTGGCATGCCCACCGCCATCCTCAATATCGGCCAGCTCGTCACCCTCGCCGGGCCGGTGCGCCCGCGCATCGGCCACGAACTGCGCGAACTTGGAATCATTGAAGACGCCGCGCTGATCATCGGAGACGATGGCTGCATCGCTGAGGCCGGAACCTACGCCGAGATCAAGCCGCTGATTCCGCCGGGAACGACTCAGATTGACGCTGAGGAAAAATGTGTCACACCCGGCTTCATCGACGCGCACACGCATCTCGTCTTCGCCGGCAATCGCGCAGCGGAGTTCGAGCAGCGCGTTGCTGGAGCCACGTATCAGCAGATCGCGGCGGCCGGCGGAGGCATCATGAGCACCGTGCGGCATACGCGCGCGGCCACTGAAGACGAGCTGCTGGCCGAGTCGCGCCGCCATCGCGACTGGATGCTGCGCGCCGGCACAACGACGATGGAGGCCAAGTCCGGTTACGGCCTCGATCGCGAAACAGAGATGCGTATGCTGCGCGTGATGCAGCGGCTCGACATCGAAGGTCCCACGCGCGTAATACCCACGCTGCTTGCCGCCCACAGCGTGCCGCCGGAGTTTTGCGGCCGGCGCCCGGAGTACGTGCGCTGGGTTGCCGAGGATCTGATTCCCGAGGTTGCCGCGGCAAAGCTGGCCGAGTATTGCGACGCCTTTTGCGACGATTGCGCGTTCACAGTAGAGGAGACGCGGACTGTGCTCGCAGCAGCGCGCCGCAACGGGCTGAAGCTGCGCGTGCACGGCGAGCAGTTCAGGCCGGGAACCGGAGCCGCCCTTGCCGCCGAGCTTGGCGCCGAGACTGCCGATCACCTTGAGACCGCAACCTCTGAAACTCTTGCGCAACTGCGCGAGGCGGGAGTGCAGCCTGTGATCTTGCCCGGTTCGGTCTTCGCACTGGGGCACACGCAGTATCCGCCCGCACGCGCCATGGTCGAGCAGGGATTGGCGATTGTGGTTGCCACGGACTTCAATCCCGGCTCGTCGCCCATCGCGTCGATGCCGTTTGTACTCTCGCTTGCCTGCCTTGAGATGAAGCTGACTCCGGCTGAGGCGCTCACGGCCGCGACGGTCAATGCCGCGTGGAGTCTCGGACTTGGCAACCGGGTGGGACCGCTCGAACCCGGCAAGCAAGCCGATTTCCTCATCCACGAGTTTGCCGACTACCGCGAGCTGGCCTACTTTATCGCTGCGCCGGCGCGGCCGCGGGTGTTCATTGGCGGGCGGGAAGTTACGCCATGAACGAGTCGAGCGTGCCGAGGGCGTCAACACGATCGATTCGCAGTAGTGGTTCAGTTTGAAAAAGCCGTTCCTCAGGGGCTAAAGCCCGCGAACAATTTGCTCGATTTACGTACGGGCTGAAGCCCGTACCCTTCAAACTGACCCACGATCTAATCCGCAGGCAGGCCGCTGATTGCAGTAGTCTTGAAGTGCTGATTCTCGATCAGGTTGTATGGAAGGACGCAGCGGCAGTTGTCACCAACTGTGCTTGCGCCTGACCGGGCGAGCTTAAGGCACACTCGTGGAAATCAACGGCGCCAATGCGGAGACGGTAATTGCACGAGGTGCGCGGTATCTTCTCGTGTGCGCGGCGTGGTTTGCCGGCTGCCTTGCGCTGCTGCCCTTCATAGGCGCAAGAGCCGCGGCTCTTGAGCCCTCCACCCCGCTCGAGCGCTACAGCCGGCAGACGTGGGCGATGGAGAACGGGCTGCCGCAGAACACGGTGCAGGCAATTGCGCAGACGCGCGATGGGTTCCTGTGGCTGGGCACTGAAGCTGGACTGGTGCGATTCGACGGCGCGAGCTTTCAGCTCTTCGACCGCACTACCGATCCGCGACTGCCGGGCAACGATATTCGCTGCCTGCTCGAGTCGAGCGATGGTGCGCTGTGGATCGGCACCAGCGACGGGCTGGCGCGGATGAAGGACGGAATTGTCGCCACATTCACAACCAAAGACGGATTGCCGGGGAACGGGATTCTTGCGGTTGTGGAGGATCGGGTTGGCGCGCTATGGGTGAGTACGAACGCAGGATGGGCGCGGCTGGCAGGAGAGCGGTTCGTGTCAGGTGCGCAAAAGTCCGCGAACGAATCCGAGGTCAATCAGTTTGCGGCCTCTCTGGCCGATGGGAAGAAAGCGTTGGCCAACAAAACCGGGGTTGAAATTGGGCTTGGGAACGGGTCGTTAATCCTCAGCGTGGGCAAGGAGCTGCCGGGGAGCCGGGTGCAAGCGCTGTTCGCGGACCGCGAGGGCAGCCTTTGGATTGGCACCAACAGCGGCCTGGCTCGCGTTCGCGCCGATGGCAAAGTCGAGCGGTTTCCGTTGACCGATCCGCTGGCCGCGGCATCGGTGCTGAGCCTGCTTGAGGACCGAGAAGGCAATCTGTGGGTTGGCACCGAGACCGACGGCCTGCACATTCTGCGCGACCAGCGCTTTCACATTCTTGGCGCGCGCGATGGACTTTCGTCGGACGCCATCACGACGGTGGTTGACGACGCCGCGGGCACGCTTTGGGTAGGCACGCGCGAGAGCGGCCTGAACGCGATTGCAGCGAACGGCAAGGTGAAGACTTACACGGTGCGCGACGGACTGCTGAGCGACGTGATTCTTTCGCTCGCGGCCGGGCCCCATGGCGAGATCTGGGTGGGCACGCCCGATGGATTGAATCGTATTGGCGGGGGCCGGGTCGACGCCATCGGGTCGGCCAACGGATTGCCCGACGACCTCATCCGCTCGCTGCTGGCTGACTCCGATGGCTCGCTGTGGATCGGTACGCGGCGAGGCTTGACGCACTGGAAGAATGCGGCGAGCGACCCATCGTTAGCGAACGCCGCGGCGCAGATGGAGACTTACACCGTTTCAAACGGGCTGGGCAACGACGTAGTGGGCGCCATGGCCCGCGATGCCGGCGGCGATCTTTGGGTTGCGACGCTGGCCGGTCTCTCGCGCCTGCACGCGGGCGCAATTCAAAACTTCACCACTGCGAATGGACTCTCGAGCAACGTGGTGACGGCGCTGTTGCCGCGCGCCGAAGGCGCCCTGCTCATCGGGACCGAAGACCATGGATGGAATGTGTGGGACGGTCACGGATTCCACCCGCAGATGCAGAACGGCCTGAGCAAGGTGACGGTGCGTGCGATTCTCGACGATGAGCTGGGGCACCTGTGGTTCGCAACGCAAAGCGGAATTGCGCGCTGCGACTGCGGAGCGATGAGCGGCAAAGGCGCCGCGCCCGATTGCTCGCACTGGATGGAGTTCGGTACGTCCGACGGGCTGCGCAGCCGCGAAACGGCGACTAACAGCCATCCCTCGGCGTGGCGCTCGCGCGGCGGCCGCCTGTGGTTTGCAACGCCCCGGGGCCTGGTGGAGGTAGATCCGGCGCGTTTCCCGGTGAACCAGGTAGCGCCGCCCGTGGCAATCGAGCGCTTCACTGTCGACGACCTTGCCCAACCACTGCGTGGGGCGGGGCCTCGGATGAGAGTTCAGGCCGGACACGTCCACTTTGAATTCGATTACGCCGGCCTGAGTTTTGTGGCGCTGCAAAAGGTGACTTACCGGTACATGCTCGAGGGGTTCGATCGTGGCTGGACCGATGCCGGAACGCGGCGCACCGCGTATTACACCAACATTCCCCCGGGCCGCTATACGTTTCGTGTGCAGGCTGAGAATAACGACGGGGTTTGGAACACCGCGGGCGCGGCATTCAGCTTCGAGCTGGAACCCCGTTTTTACCAGACAGTATGGTTTTATGCGTTGCTGCTTACCGCATTGGCCGCGGGCCTGGTGCTGCTGATCCGCCTGCGCGTGAGCCGCGCCGAGCGCGAATTCAAGGCCGTGCTGGGCGAGCGCAGCCGCATCGCCCGGGAGATTCACGACACGCTCGCGCAGGGCTACGTTGGAATCTCAGTGCAGCTTGAAGTGCTGGCCGAACTGTTGCGCCAGCGCCGCGTTGAGGATGCGCAAAAGCATTTGAATAACACCCGCGAACATGTGAGGGTTGGCCTGGCCGACGCGCGCCAGTCGATTTGGGCGCTGCGCACGCAGGATTCGCGTGAGACCACGCTGCCGGTGAAGCTGCGGCGCATCGCCGAACGCGCAGCGGGCAACGGGCTCGGAGCGCACTTTAATCTGTTTGGCGCGTACCGCGCGCTCCCGGCAGAAACCGAGCAGGAAATCGTGCGTATCGCGCAGGAAGCGATTCATAATGTGAAGAAGCACGCCGGGGCATCTGAGCTCACCGTGCAACTGGAGTATTTGCCCGACGAAGTGGATCTGGAAGTGCGCGACGATGGAAAGGGCTTGAAGGCGAGCGGCAAGCTGGAGCCGGGACACTACGGGCTGACGGGAATGCAGGAACGCGCCACCGCGATTGGCGGAACGCTCGAGGTGACCGGCACGCCGGGCGCGGGAACCGCGGTGAGGCTGAAGACGCCGGCGCCGCGTGAGACTCTGGAAGAGACGGGAGGTCGGGATTGACGAAGCCAACGATTCGCGTGCTTGTTGTTGAGGATCATCACGTGGTGCGCCAGGGATTGGTGTCGCTGCTGAATGTGGTGGAAGGGATGGAAGTGGTGGGCGAGGCCGCGGACGGCGTGGAAGCCATCGCGCAATACCGCAAGCATCAGCCCGATATCACACTCATCGATTTGCGCCTGCCGCGCATGAGCGGCGTGGACGCGATCCAGCGCATCCGCATGGAGTCGCCGCAGTCGCGCTTTATTGTGCTCACCACTTACGACGGCGACGAGGATATCTACCGCGCGCTGAAAGCCGGCGCCAAGGCGTATCTGCTCAAGGGTATGACCACCGACCAGTTGATCGAGGCCATTCGCGCGGTGCATGCAGGCAAATCGCATATTCCGCCGGCCATTGCCGAAAAGCTCGCCGAGCGCATGGGCTCTGAAGAGCTGACGCCCCGTGAGATGGATGTGTTGGAACAGATCGTGGCGGGCAAGAGCAACAAGGAGATTGCGGACGAGCTGGGAGTTTCAGAAGCAACCGTGAAGACCCACATCAACAGCCTGCTGGGCAAACTTGGCGTTACCGATCGCACCCAGGCGGCAACGGCAGCCATCCGGCGCGGCCTTGTTACCTTTGAATCGTTGAAGAGGCCTGAATCCTCATGAAAAATCTGCAGACAACCTGCATTCTGTTGGGCGCATTCCTTGCGGCTTCAACGCTGGCGGCGAAAGGGCCCGCCTGGCGGCAGGCAACGCAGACCGAACTGGCCGCGGTACTGCCTTCGCGCGCGCCAGTTATCAGCGAGCATATCGAGACTGAGATGCGAACCGCCTCAGGCATTGTGGATTCTCACGGCCACTTTATTGCCGGGGTTGTGCTGATTACCGCCGGCTACTCAGCCGACGGCAAATACTCACATTTTTTGATTGTGCAGGCGCCAATTGAAATCGGAGGCGTTCAACTCACGCCGGGGAACTACATCTTCGGCTGGACGCGCTCGGCCAACGGCGAATCGCTCAACGTGCACTTCAACGACGCTGCGACGGGTGATCAGATAGGCACAACGGACGCGCGCTGGATTGAGGGATCGACGCGCATCGAAAGCCTGCACATCTGGCCGCCGCAGGAGAAATCACTCGTCCAGATAGGACGCTTCGGAATTCCCTACAAGCTCATCCACTGATGTGTGCGGCTGCGACTGGCGTGCATGATTGATTGCACTCCGCAGCGACGCGGCAACTTCTTCCTGCTCACTCTGCGAGATGCGATTGAAAAACGGCAGCGCCAGCATGCGCGGCGCCAGTTGTTCGGTAACGGCCAGGCGCAGCGGCGGCGTGGATGTTTCGGCACGCGATGCCGGCTGTTGGTGAAGCGGCGCAAAATAGCGCCCGGTTGCAATTCCCTCGCGAGCCATGGCCGCCCGTACCTGCTCGCGATTCACGCCCTCAGGCAAGCGAACCACGTAAACAAACCAGCTCAGCTTGCAGCGAGGAAGCGCGATTGGAGGCGTCTCAAGGCCAGAAACGTCTTTGAGCAGCGCGTGGTAACGTTCGGCGGCCTGCGCACGCAGCCCGAGGATTTCATCGATGCGGCCAAGCTGCACGCGGCCCAGGGCGCAGGCCAGATCGGAGAGCCGATAGTTGAATCCGGGCTCGGCGTGGTCGAGCCAGTCGTCTCCCGACCGGCCCTGGTTGCGCAGGCTGAGCAGTCGCGCCACATGATTCGCGTCGGGGCATAGGATGGCGCCGCCTTCGCCGGTAGTGATCTGCTTGTTGGGATAGAAGCCGAGGACGGCCATTTGGCCGAAGCCGCCTACGCGTTGCGAGTCGAATTCGGCGCCAATGGCCTCGCACGCGTCTTCGATCAGCGCCAGTCCGCGGCGACGCGCGATGTCCTGAAGGGCGTCCATCCGGGCCGGAATGCCAAAGGTGTGCACAACCACTACGGCACGCGTGCGCGGAGTGATGGCGCGTTCGACCGATGAGGGATCGAGGTTGAGAGTCAGCGGATCGATTTCAGCGAAGACGGGTACAGCCCGCACCTGGCGCACGGTGTTGGCGACCGCGACAAATGCGAAGGAAGGCACGATGACCTCGTCGCCTTCGCCAATGCCGAGCGCGATCAACGCCAGGTGCAGGCCTGCGGTTCCTGAGCTGACCGCGACTGCGTGATCAACAGAGTGATAGCGGGCGAGCGCAGTCTCAAACGCCGTGAGTTCGGGCCCGAAACAAAGATGCGGCGTGCGCAGAACGGCTATTACTGCATCGATCTCAGCCTGCGTAATGTCGGGCGCGGAGAGTGGAATCCTCATGTTCATTCGCGCCCCGCTGCTTGTTGATCGGTGGTCTCGCCGAGCGGCGCGGGTTGCTTGATAAGCAGACCATCGAGCGGCGCTTCAGCGAGCACGCGCGCGATGGTTTTTGCGGCGGTTCCGTCGCCGTAGGGATTGGTCATCCCGACAATGCCGGCGCGGAATTCGGGGCTGAGGGCGCGGGCAATTGCGCTGAGGATTGCGTCTCTCTCGGCGGGCGCGTCAATCACGTTGCGGGTGCGCTCGCGGCCCTGCTGGCGGATGCCCACATTCACAACGGGCAGAGCGAACGATGCGGCCTCCATGATGCCGCTCGACGAGTTGCCAACCACCAGGTCGACCTGGCCGAGAAGGCTCCAGTATGTGACGGCATCGAGATTGACGAAGATGTGGGTTTGAGCGCGGGTTGCAGCCAGCGCCCGCGCACGCTCGATGAGCGCGTAGCAACCGGCGTCGGCATTGGGGTAGACAAAGACGAGCTGGCCCGGAGCGGCGGCCATCGCGGCAAAGAACGCGCCGGCCTCGGCGTTGGTGTCGCGAAGAATTGTGACCGGGTGCCATGCGGCGAGCAGAGTCGGGGCCGAGAGCGTGAGTCCCAGCCGCGATTCAAGCGCAGGCCGATCGACCAGCCGCGAACGGCGCAGATGATCGAGCGATGGAGCGCCGGCGCGATGCACCCGCCACGGCTCTTCGCCCATTGCAATCACGCGCCGCCGCGCAGTCTCGGTCGATGTAAAGTGAATGTGCGCGAGCTTGGTCAACGCATTGCGGACGTGGTCGTCGATGGCGCCCTGGCTCACTTCGCCTCCCTCGATGTGCGCCACGGGAATGCGCAGCGCCAGTGCGGTTGCTGCAGGCGCAAGCATCTCGTAGCGATCGGCGATGAGCAGCAGGATATCGGGCCGCCAAGCGGTGAGTGCGTCGGCCAGGCCCAGAATCGCTACGCCGATGGTCTTGGCCATGCCGGTATCGGTGGAAGAGCTCAGCAGGCATTCGATTTTGGCGCGGATGGGGAATCCGTCACGCTCAATCTCCTGAACAGTGCTGCCAAACTCAGGCGAGAGATGCGGGCCCAGAACAAACACGCCAAGATCGATGCCGGGCGCAGCCGCCAGCTCGCGCAAAGGCCAGTAGAGATGGCTCAAATCGGCGCGCGAAGTGGTGACCACGCCGATTCGCCGCTTTGCCGGACTCGAGTCCTGATCCACTTCGAAGAGTATAAATTGGCGTGGCGCAAGCCGAGTCGATCAGCGCGGGTCGCTTACACTGGAGTGGGTCCGCTTGTAGCGATTCCAGAGTCGTATCGATCAAAGCCGATGCATTCGAGTCGCCGCGACCATCAAGGAGCCGGCGACCTCGCAAAATGCCTGAGTGGGTAAACTTACTCTGGAATCGCCGTAGAAGGACGGATAAGAACAATGATGCAGAAGACCGGGATCCTGGCGCTGGTGCTGGGTATGAGCGCATCGCTTGCGAGTGCACAGGCACGCATTGACCTTCAGGCGATACAGCTGAACAATCGCGGCGTGGCGCTGATGGGCCAGCAGTTTACCGACCGCGCGGCAGAGAGTTTCGATGCGGCCGTCAAGCGCGACCCCAGATTTGCGCAGGCTGAAATCAATTACGGCATCGCGCTGATGACACTACAGAAACTCGACGAGGCCAGAAAGGCCCTTCAGGCGGGTCTCGCGCTCGACGCGAACAGCGCGCAGGCGTGGTACAACCTCGGGCTGGCTCAGCATGCGGGCAACGATCTGGACAGCGCGCTCAAAAGCTTTCAGCAGGCTGCGAAGCTCGACCCACACGATGCCGATTCGCTCTACTTTGTGGGCGCCTGCTTCCAAGAGATGAAGCAGTACGACAACGCGATCGCTGCGTTCAAACAGGCGCTTGCGGTTGACCCGATTCATGCTTCGGCAGAGTTCGGATTGGCGCGCTCGCTGCAGCGCTCCGGCAAAACCGACGAAGCGCGCGAGCACTTCAAGCGGTTCCAGCATCTCACCGCGGCCAAGGTTTCATCGGCCATCAGCCTGGCTTACGGCGAGCAGGGGCGCTATTCGACCGCGACCGCTGTTGCGGAGCCGCAGGCCACCCAGCACGCCATGATTCCGGTAAAGCTGATTGCCGAGCCGATGGCGCCGAATACGACTGGGTCGGCGTGGACCACCACGGGCGGCGCCTGCATGATGGACGTGACCGGGTCGGGCAGCATGGACCTGATCCTGATGCAGAGTGGCCCACAGGCGATTCGCATTCTGCACCAGGCGGGCAATGGCAAGTTTGAAGACGTCGATGCCGCACAGGCGGGATTCAACATTCCGGGCCACGCCGCTGCCTGCGCCGTGGGCGACTTCAACGCCGATGGCCTCAACGATCTTGCCGTCGCGCTCGACGATCGCGTGCTGCTCTTCAAGAACCTTGGTCACGGAAAGTTTGAGGACGTGACACTGAAGGCAGGCCTCACACCGCGCAACCATCCTACCGGCATTACGTTCATCGATTACGACCACGATGGCGATCTCGACCTATTCCTGACCGGCGCTCCGCTGACGGCGGGCGGCGAGGCCAACGTGCTTTGGCGCAACAACGGCGATGGTACGTTTACCGAACAGACCGATGAGACGGGCCTGGGTGGAACGCGCCCGACTTCGGCCGCAATTCTCACCGATTACAACAACGATCGCGCGGTCGATATTGCTGTCGCCGGCGATGACGCCGCGCCGACTCTGTACACGAATCCGCGCGAGGGTAAGTATCCGGCGACTCCGATCTACACTGAACAACTGCCCACGACGACCGGCATCGCCGTCCTCGACTACAACAAAAATGGCTGGATGGATATTGCCGTGACCCACAACGGCGCGCCGGGACTCACGCTGTGGCGCAACGCCGAAGGGCCCAATCACTCTGGCCGCCGGTTCGAGCGCGTGGAGCTTCCAATGAAGGGCGTGCTGCGCGGATGGGGACTGACGCCCATCGATATCGACAATGATGGCTGGATCGATTTGGCAGCGATTGTCGAAACCAGGGCTGGACCGCAGGTGCGCGTGCTGCGCAACCGCGGCGACGGCACGTTTGAAGACGTAAGCCAAGCTCTGGGTCTCGACAGCGTGAAGCTGCAAGCTCCGCGCGGGCTGATTGCCGCCGATGTGGATGGCGACGGCGCGGCCGACCTGATCGTGACGCAACTCGGCGCGCCGCCCGTGCTGCTGCGCAACCAGGGCGCGAACAAGAACCACTTTGTACGGCTCGATCTCTCCGGCCTGGCCGACAACAAGACCGCGATTGGCGTGAAGGTTGAGGTGTTCGCGAGCGGGCTATGGCAAAAGTGGGAGCTGGCCGGCGCTTCGGGCTTCCAGACGCAGTCGCCGCCGCAGATTCTGGTCGGACTGGGGCAGGCGCAGTCCATCGACCTGCTCAGAATTCTTTGGCCCACAGGCGTGCTGCAGGACGAGATCGACCTCCCTCACACGCAGGTGATCGCGATGAAAGAGGCCGATCGGCGCGGCAGCTCCTGCCCGGTGGTCTTTGCCTGGGACGGGCATCGATACAGGTTTGTAACCGACGTGATTGGCGCGGCGGTTGTGGGCCACTGGTTCACTCCCGCGCGGCGCAACATTCCCAACCCCGGCGAGTGGATCAAGATTGACGGCGAGAATGTTGGCCGCGTGAATGGAAAAGTGAGCGTGCGCTTCATGGAGCCAATGGAAGAGGTGAATTACACCGATCAGATTCGCCTTGTGGCCGTCGATCACCCCGCGAATGTCGAGGTGAATCCCGACGAGCGGTTCCTCGACGATCCGCCCTTTGCCTCGGGCCGCGTGATTGCGAGCGAGAATACGCGTTTGCCGCTGGGCGCGTGGGACGGCGAAGGACGCGATGTGCTCGACACACTGAGCCGCCGCGATCGCAAGTTTGCATCGGGCTTCACGCCGTTGCCATACGACGGGTTCGCCAATCTCCACGCGCTAACGCTTGACCTTGGCGAGGTGAAGGCGGATGCGCCGCTGCGTTTGCTTATGACCGGTTACGTGAACTACTTCAGCGCAACGTCGCTCTACGCAGCGTGGCAGGCCGGCGTGAAGCCCGAATCGCCCTACGTTGAAGCGCAACTGCCCGATGGCTCCTGGCAACGGATCTCCGGCGAAGCAGGATTCCCGGCGGGTCTCGAGCGCACCATTGTTGTCGACCTTACCGGCAAGCTGCCCGCGGGAACGCGCCGCATTCGGCTGATGACGAACCTGCAGATTTACTGGGACCAGGTGCTGATCGACCAGTCAGCAAACGCTGAAGCGCGCACTACGGAGCTGCCGCTCGCCTCGGCGACGCTGCACTTCCGCGGATATCCGAAACAGATTGAAGGCGCGAGCCCCGGCGACCTCGATTACAACTACAACCTCGTCAGCCTCACCGGGCCGTTCCAGCGCGAACGCGGCAACTATACACGCATGGGCGACGTGACGCCGCTGCTCGAATCCGTCGACGACCGGTTTGTTGTCTTCGGGAGCGGCGAGGAGATCGCGGCCGAGTTCGATACCGCGCAACTGCCTGCACTGCCTGCGGGCTGGAAGCGCGACTACTTCTTCTATGCCAACGGATTCGTGAAGGACATGGATTGGTGGGATGCGTCGCCGTTTACGGTTTCGCAGATGCCCTTCCACGCTATGAGCACGTATCCGTACCCGAACACGGAGAAGTACCCTGACGATGCCGGCGCGCTCGATTACCAGTTGAACTGGAACACGCGCTTCGACTCGGGCGAGCCGGTGCGCCTGCATTGGTTCGACTATCAGGACCGGCCCTCGACTCCGGCCGACGACAGGGCGCCGCAATTGCCATCAGGGAACAGATAATGGGAGCCGCGGATACTGAACTTGTGCTGACGCCGGCAGTGCGGCAACTTGAGCTGCTGCGCGCCGGCCAACTCTCAATCGCGGAGTTGGCCGAGGCGCACATCCGGCAGATCGAGCGCCTCGAGCCGCAACTGAACGCATTTGCCGATTTCGATGCGGAGCGCGTGCGGGCGCAGGCGAAACAGCTTGTTGCATTCGATCGCGAACGTGGTCCGCTGCATGGCCTTCCGGTCACGGTCAAGTCTTCGATTGCGACCGCGGGTTATCGATGCGAGATCGGCAGCCTGCTGCACAAGGGCGAGGTTCCTCGCGAAGATGCGGTGGTGGTGGCGCGGCTGCGCGCGGCCGGTGCGCTGATTCTGGGCACCACCAACTGCCCCGAATTCCTGATGGCCTACGAGACCGCGAATCTGCTGCACGGACGAACCTGCAATCCATGGGATCTTGAGCGCTCGCCAGGCGGCTCGAGCGGCGGCGAATCTGCCGCGATTGCCGCGGGGCTTTCGGCAGCGGGTCTGGGCAGCGACAGCGGCGGTTCGGTGCGCGTGCCGGCTCACTTTACCGGCATCTGCTCGCTCAAGCCTACGCCGGGCCGCATTCCCGGGCGCGGCCATCTGCCGCCCTGCGTAGGGCCTTTTTCGATTCTCGGCGCCATCGGCCCCTTGGCGCGATCGATGGCCGATGTGCAATTGATGTTCCGCACGCTTGCAGGCCAGGATCCCGCCGACCCGGTGAGCCCGCCGGTTGTGCTGTGGGAGCCGAGCCTCGACGACCTGCGTAACTACGCCATCGGAGTCTTCGCAGACGATGGACTTGTGCCGGTGACGGCAGAGACACACGCCGCGGTGAACGCCGCGGCCAACGCTTTGCGCCAGTCCGGATTTCATGTCGAGCCGTTCCGGCCGCGCACGCTTGAGCAACTCCGCAAATTGTGGTCGAAGTTCTTTGTGCAGTGCGGCGCCATGTTTTACGAGCCCGAGTTTCGCGGCAAGCGCAACCGGCTCAGTCCCATCTTCAGCGAGTTTCTCGGAATTGCCGAGGCATCCGGTTCGCTTACATCTACGGAATTGCTGAACGCATGGGCCGAGCTCGACCTGCTGCGCGGGAAGACTCTCGAAGAGATGAAAGATTATCCGGTGCTGCTTTGCCCGGTAGCTGCGATTCCAGCGTTTCGTCACGGCGAGCGCAGTTGGATCGTCGACGGCCAGACTGTCGAGTATCTTGACGCCGTGCGCTACACGCATTGGTTCAACGCACTTGCGTGCCCGGCTGCGGTAGTTCCCGTGGGCGTCTCGCCTGAGGGACTGCCCATCGGTGTGCAGATTGCATCCCGGCCGTTTGAGGATGAGATTGCCCTGGGTATTGCCGCGATTGTCGATTCCGCCTTCGGGTATCGGCCGCCGGCCTTGGCGCGGATCTGAGGGAACCTCGTCCGAATGGATCGAGCACGGGGCCCCGTTTCCCGCAGATCGAGGTTCGTGCCTTCCCAGGTCCCAAAAGCGGGACCTAGGGCACCCGGCTTTGACCGCTCGGGGCCTGAAACCGGACTTCCAAAGACTGCAAGAAACGTATATAAACGTCCTGGTGTGCGCTGCGTCACAGGTCTTGCCGCAGATATGCCTCGTTCAACCTTTCGATTGAGGCGACCCAACCATCCCCAGCGGTAGTCTGACCTTTCCCCGGATTGGAGTGCGTGGGGTGCGCGAAAGCTGGCAGGATCGATTTGCGGACACCCCTGACGTTCTCAGGAGCGCAAGGCACGAACAGACCGTCGTGCCGGTGCTCGACTTTGAGATCGGCGGGAACGAGTTCATCACCATGGCTGGGCCGTGCTCGGTTGAGACCGAGGCGCAGCTTTTGTCCACAGCCCACAGTGTTCGCCGCGCCGGCGCCCGTATCCTTCGCGGAGGCGCATTCAAGCCCCGCACTTCTCCCTACTCATTTCAGGGACTAGGCCTGGAGGGCCTCAAACTGCTGGACCGCGCTCGCCGGGAGACCGGTCTGGCCATCGTAACCGAGGTCATGTCCGAGACCGACATGGACATGGTTGCCGAATATGCCGACATTCTGCAAATCGGCTCGCGCAACATGGAGAACGACTCGCTGATTGTCGCGGCGGCGCGCACTGGCAGGCCGATGTTGCTCAAGCGCGGGCTGGTGGCCACGGTCGCCGATCTCTTCCGCGCGGCCCAGATTGCGTTCGACAACGGCAATCCCAACGTCATTCTCTGCGAGCGCGGCATCCGCACCTTTGAAACATCGATGCGCAACACCTTCGACGCGGCGTCTATCGCGCTCATGAAACAGGTGTCGCATCTGCCGGTGATCGCCGACCCAAGCCACGCGACAGGCCGGCGTGAGCTGGTTCCTGCCGCCGCCCGCATCGGGGTTGCCGCGGGCGCCGATGGGCTCATCGTTGAAGTTCATCCGGATCCCGACACAGCGTGGAGCGATGGCGATCAGTCGCTCGATTTTGCCGAATTTGACACGATGATGGTCTCACTGGCGCCGTGGATCGCGCTGCGCGAGGACGAGATGCGGTTGCGTGGGGAAAACGATCTGGATGCCGCGGAGGTTGCGGGATGAAGTTTCCCCTCGGCGCCGTTGCGATTGCGGCTTTGGTTGCAGCGTTGAGTGGGAGGTGTAGCCTCTCTTCGGATTTGTCACACGCGGCTCCCGCTGACATCGTCGTGACCGCCGCGCCCAGCTACCAGCCCCTGGCGGCCCTTCATGGCGCGGAGCGTTTCACTAAAGGCGCGCAACTGCTGCTGATTCACAACGGCAGCGCCGAGCCGCTGGCGCCGCAACTTTGGGCCTCGGCCGACGCGAATGTCTCGTTCGACGGCCTGCGCGTGCTGTTTGCCGGCAAGCAGAACCAGTCCGATCACTGGCAGATCTGGGAGATGACGCTGCGCGGCCGCTCGTTGCGCCTGCTCTTTGCCGGCTCCGACGATGCGATCCGGCCGATGTACCTCTCTTCAGGGCAATTCGTCTTTGCCCGGCGCACGCGATCGGGATTTCAGATCGTCGTTGCCGGCGCCCAATCCAGTCAGCCGTTCGCGCCCATTGACGCCAACGCAGCAGCCAAGCTGCTGCAGCTTACGTATCTCCCGGCAAGCGCGATTCCCGACGATGTGCTGCTCGACGGGCGCATTCTCTTTGAGTCCTATTTTCCGCTCGGCTCGGGATCGACGCCCGAGGAGTTTCTGGTCTACGCCGATGGCTCGGGAGTTGAGTCGTACCGCTGCGACCACGGGCACGCGCGCTGGGGCGGCCATCAGCTCGCCTCAGGCGACGTGATCTTCTCCCACGGCTCTTCGCTGGCCCGCTTTACTTCTCCGCTGGCGCACGAAACGCCGGTAGCAGCACCGCACGGCGACTACGCTGGCGCGATAGCAGAGACGCCGTCGGGCGATTGGCTGGTGAGTTCGCGAGCCGCGGCGAATTCGCATTACGCGCTGCGGCTCATCACGCCGGGTGCGGCGTCGATGAGGACTCTTCTTTCGCGCTCCGATCAGGATCTTGTCGAGCCGGCGCCGGTTGCGCCGCGCACCCGGCCGCACCGCCACCCCTCGGGGCTGCACCCGTGGGATTATGCCAACATGTTGGCGCTCGATTCGCGGCTCTCGCGTGAAGGCGACCTGAAGGCCGCGCCTGCATCGGTCCGGCTGGAGACGCTCGACGAGCGGGGGCGCGTTACCTCGAATGGCACAGCGCCGGTTGAGGCGGATGGTTCGTTCTTTGTGCAGGCGCCGGGCGACCGGCCCATTCGTTTTGCGCTTCTCGACCAGCACGGCACTGTGGTGCGCCAGGAACGTGGATGGTTCTGGATTCGCGGAGGCGAGCAACGCTACTGCGTTGGTTGCCACACCGGACCGGAGCGCACATCGGAGAATCGAGTTCCCGCTGTCTTGATGCGTACCACCACGCCATTCGACCTGACCGGCGCAAAGACTGCCACGCAGGCGCTGGCGAGCAAGGGCAACTGATATGAAGCACTTTTCTTTTTTACTAATCGGCGCATTGGGATTGGCTCTGCACGCAGTCGCGCAGACTGCGCCTGGCGCTCAACCAGCCGCACCAGCCGCGGCGCAAGCCACTACCGGCGCGCAAGCGCCTTCCGCCGCATCGCCGTCGCCCGCGCCGCAATCGACCATCAAGTTTGAGGACGCTACCGCCAGCTCGGGCATCGATTTCACCGAGAGCTTTGGTTCGGCCCAACTGGGATCGCTTCTCGAGGGCACCGGCGCGGGCTGCGTCTGGTTCGACTACAACAATTCGGGCCTGCCTTCACTTTATGTCGTGAGCGGACGCCCGCTCGACGACTCGATACATCCGTTTCCGCTCAAAGTAAAACCAAATCCTCCACCGCACAATCATCTCTACCGCAACGACGGCAACGGCCGCTTTACCGATGTGACGGATCAATCGGGCCTCAACCCCGACATGTATTCCGTCGCCGTGACTGCAGCCGACTACGACAACGACGGCAAAGAAGACCTGCTGGTGACTGGCTACGGCAAAGTGGTCCTCTACCACAACGACGGCAACGGCCATTTTACCGATGTGACCGAGAAGGCCGGCATCAAGGTGCAAGGCTTTGCCATCAGTTCAACGTGGCTCGATTACGACAAGGACGGGTGCCTCGACCTCTTCGTCGGCCGCTACATCAAGTTCGATCCCAAGTATCGCAACTATTACGCGGCCGACAATTATCCGGGCCCGCTGGATTACGCCGGCCAGTCGAATCTGCTCTTTCACAATAACTGCGACGGAACCTTCACCGATGTAACTGAGAAGTCGGGTATCGGCGCATACATTGGCCGCACCATGGGCGTCACGGCGGCCGACTTCGACAACGAGGGCTGGGACGACATCTACGTCTCCAACGACCAGACTGAGAACTTTCTCTTCCACAACAAGCACGACGGAACCTTTGAAGAGATCGCCAACGAGACCGGATCGGCATTCGGCCAGAACGGCGAGGCTACTTCGTCGATGGGTCCGGTCGCCGCCGACTTCGAGGGCCGCGGAATGCTCGATCTGTGGGTCACGGACGCAAACTACAACCGCTTCCTGCACAACCAGGGCGCGCAGGGCTTTGAGGACGTCGGCGCGACCAACGGCATCTCGCAGCCTGAGGCCCAGTACGTGAGCTGGGGCACGGGCGTTTACGACTTCGATAACGATGGCCTGCTCGACATTCTCGTCTTTCACGGCGGGCTCATTCACCTCATTACGCAGGAGCACACGCTCTTCCGCGGGATGGGCGACGGGAAGTTCAAAGATGTTTCGCGCGATGGCGGCGCTGTGCTGAGCAATCGCACCGTAGCGCGCGGCGCATGCTTTGCCGACTACGAGAACAACGGCAAAGTGGGCGCCTTCGTGGTGAATCTCGGCGCAAAAGGCACCCTGCTGAAAAATGTCTCAACCGGCAGGGGGCACTGGATCGAGATCAAGCTCGCAGGCACGAAGAGCAACCGCGACGGGATTGGCGCGCGAGTTGAAATCGTCGCCGCTGGCAAGCGCCAGACCGCCGAGCGCATTGCCTCGAGCGGCTATCTCTCGCAGAACGATGGGCGGCTGCACTTTGGGCTTGGCGCGGCGGTCTCGGTCGATCAGATCACCGTCCGGTGGCCGAGCGGGCGGGTGCAAACGCTTAGCAACCAGGCCGTGGACCGCATCGTCACGGTCGAGGAGCCCAAATGAGCGGAGCCTTGGCCAGCACGCGCAAGCTGCAGGGACCCGCGGCCGCGGCCTTAGCCATGCTGGCTGCATGCGGCTTGTGTCTGGTTGCGCTGTCCTCGCTTGCGCCTGCCACCCAGGCAGCGCAGGACGAAAACGGGTTCGAGGCCTATGCATCGCCGCTTGAGATCGTTGTATCGCCCGATGGCGCCCGGCTCTACGTTATCTGCCAGGACACCAGGGAAGTTCGCGTGCTCGACGCGGCAAAATACACGGTCATCAAGTCAATCCCTGTGGGCCGCACGCCGCGCGGCATTGCCCTTTCTCATGGCGGCGATCGGCTCTACGTGACCAACTCCTGGGATGACACGCTCTCGGTCATCGATACGCGGCAATTGGCAGCGATCGCCACCTGGCCCGTCGGCGGGGAACCGTCGGGTGTAGTTTCGGATTCGGCGGGAAAGCACATCTTTGTCGCCAACCGCGTTACCAACGATATCGCCGTGCTCGATGCGCAGACAGGCGCTGAAGAGAAGCGGCTGATGGCTGGACGCGGCGCGAGCTACCTCACCTTGTCGCCCGATGGCAGCCGCATCTACGCCACGCACGTTTATCCCAATCTTCCCCCGGTTCGCACCGGGCTTGAAAACCGCACGCCGCCGCAGTCTGAGATCACGGTGATCGACGCGGCGCGCGCCACGGTCGTCGATCGCATTCCGCTGCCGGCAATCACCGGCGTCTTTCACCTGGCCTTCTCCGCCGATGGGCGCCTGGGCGCAGTAGCCGAGTACCACCCCAAGAACATGATTCCTCTTGCGCACCTTGAACACGGGGGCGCCTTCGCTTACACACTCACGCTCCTGGGCGCAGATGTGGGAGAGCCCATCGAGCTTCCTCTCGACGAACTCGATCGCTACGCCTCGCAGCCTTTTGGAGTGGCATTCACTCCCGACAAGCGCACACTCTACGTTTCGGTCGGCGGCTCGGAGTGCGTTCTGGCCATCGACGTTCAGCGCATGCTGCATTTTGTTCACTCGCATCCCCGTCCGGCGAACAACTCGTTCGCATCCGATCTGGCGGCCAGTGGCAACTATGTAGTCGCGCGCATTCCCGTCGGCTCCAATCCCCGCGGACTCGCGGTGAGCCGCGACGGCCGCTCGCTGTTTGTAGCCAATCGGCTCGACGACACCATCAGCGTCATCGACACTCGCACCAACCGCGTCAGTTCGACGATTTCATTGGGCGGCAGCAAGCAAATCTCGGCGCTACGCCACGGAGAGCAGACGTTCTACAGCGCGCGCTATTCCTTCCAGGGCCAGATCAGTTGCTCTAGTTGCCATATCGATTCCACGTTCGACGGCATCACGTGGAATCTGGAGCCGGATGGATTCGGCCGAAACGTTGTCGACAACCGCCTGATTGAAGATTTGCGCGGCACAGAGCCATTCAAATGGAACGGCGGCAATCCGAGCATTCCGGTGGAGTGCGGGCCGCGGACTGAGAAATACTTCTGGCGCTCGGAGCAGTACGACGACCGGACTCTGGCCGATCTCGCGCTGTACATCCTTTCGATGCCTTCGCGCCCCAACCGCTGGCACTCGCCCGATGCCGAGCTGACGCCGGCGCAGGAGCGCGGAAAGACGCTCTTCGAGCGCGCGACAGACAAGTTCGGCAAGCCGATTCCTCTTGAGAACCGCTGCTCATACTGCCACAGCGGACCCAAAGGCACCAGCCAGAAATCGTTCGAGGTGGGTACGCGCAAGCCGATCGACAACGCCGGACTGTTCGACACGCCGCAATTGTCGAATATCGCGCTTACCGCGCCCTACCTGCACGACGGCTCGGCGCGAACGCTCGAAGAGATATGGACCATCTACAACCCTGAAGACAAGCATGGCCGCACCAACGATCTGACCAAAGACGAACTCAACGATCTGATTGAGTACCTGAGGACGCGATGAATCGACATGCCATAAACAATCCGTCCATCTGTTTCGCCGCGCTCCTGGCCGCGTCGCTGGTTGCTGGCCCAATTGCAGCGCAGCAGAAGAGCGGCGTTGTGCAACCCGCGAGTGCGGCGCGCGCGCGTGTGTCGCCGATTTCGCAAACGGCCAAGCCTTCAGTGCTGCCGCATTATCGCTTTGAAAACTTCACCACCGCGAACGGCCTTCCTGCCGACCATGTGTACGCGGTGCTGGTCGACGGCGAGCGCATCTGGGCCGGAACCGACAATGGCCTCGGGCTCTACGAGAACGGCAAGTGGAAGACCTACACTACCGCAGACGGACTGGCGCACAGGGCCGTGCTCTCGCTGGCCCTGGACAAACGCACCGGCGACGTGTGGGCTGGAACCATGGGCGGGCTGAGCCGCGTCTCCGCGGGCCGCATTGTTACTTACACGCAGCTCAACTCCGGCCTGAGCAACGACGTGGTCTACGGCGTTTCAGTCGAGGGCGAGAATGTGTGGGTGGCGACGGCCGCGGGCGCGTGCCGCCTGAACCTCGATTCCGGCCAGTGGTCGCTCTATAACGAGCGGAACACGCCCATGGAAGAGATATGGGTCTACGGAGTATCGGCGGCCGCTAACAAGGTTTACTTTGCTGTGTGGGGCAGCGGCCTGCTCGAGCTAACGCAAGCAACCGGCAAATGGGACCTGTACATCGATCCCGACAAAGAGACCGAGATGGTTCTCTTCAAGGATCAGGGATTGATCCACAACATTGTTTCATCGGTGAGTTACGTCGACAATATTGCGTGGGTGTCAACCTATTTTGGCGACAGCCGCTACGACGGCCGCTACTGGCATAACTTCCTCACCAAAGACAGCGGCCTGCCCTCGAACTTCACCAACTTTGTGAAAGGCGTCGACGCCAATCGCGCGTGGTTCTGCACCGATAAGGGACTGGCCTACTACGACGGCGCGAACTGGGCCGTTTACCGGCCGTCGCTGACGACCGGCAAGCCTGAGATGCTGGTGCGCGACGCGCAGGGCCATCAATCGAGCGTCGCGGTCACCACCGCGCCGGCGCATAACTACATTCTCGGAATCGATTTTCAAGGGGACGACATTTGGGTCGCAACAGCCAGAGGATTGAGCCACGGGATTCTTGAGCGACCCGATCATGCAGCAAATCATAAGGAGACAAGACAATGAGCGCACTAGCAGACATACTTGAAACCATTGCCCACGCGCCGGTAAAAAAGCGCGCGGTTACCAACCTGGGCGTGCTGAACGAAGCCTACGCCTACGCCAAACCCAGCTCGTTTTCGCGCGGCATGCGCATCGACCTGAACGGCCTCATCATCCTGCTCATCTCGGGTACGGCGTCCATCGATGAGAACGGCGTGAGCGTACACATCGGCGACTTCCGCGCGCAGATGCGCCGCACCCTTGCCAACATCACGGGACTGCTCGAGGCCGAGGGCTGCACCTGGCACGACATCGTGCGCACCACCTGCTACCTGCGCGATATCGAGCGCGATTACGAGGCGTTCAACGAAGAGCGCACCGCTTTCTACAAGGAACAGGAGCTCGATCCGCTGCCCGCATCCACGGGAATTCAGGCCATTCTCTGCCGGCCCGAGCTGCTGATCGAGATTGAAGCGATTGCGATGTTCCGCACCGATAAGGCAAGCTGACACGAACCTGCGGAATTGGCAAAAAGAAGGACTCGTCATGCGCAAACTGTTGTTGATTTCTGCGTGTTTGTTGGCTGTTTGCGGGGCCTGGAGCGGCGCGGCGCAAACCGCGGCAAGCGGCTCCGGGCAAACCGCTCATGTGTGCGAGTGCGGGGCGCATCCGCCGGGTCCCCCGCGCGACCGCACCGTGACGCCCTACGCGGGCGAGCCGCAGGATATGAGTCCTTACTCGAAGTTTGCCGCTCCCTACGATCTCAATTACATTCGGCCCAATATCTATACCGGCGCGGGCCGCGATATTCCCGAGCCGAAGAATCTTACCGAGGTTCGCATCGGGTTCTTCGGTCCCATTGAGCACAATCCTGACCTGAAGTACGGTCTGCGTATGCTGCATGGCGCACAGATGGCCGTGGACGAGTGGAATGCGCGCGGCGGTTACGGCGGCAAACCCTTCAAGCTGATGCTCCACAACGACTACGACAACTGGCAGGCCAAGTCAGTGTACGGCGACGACCGGCCGACCGACCCGGCCATCTGGGGATCGGCGTCGAACGAAGCCGTCAAAATGATCTACGACGAAGAAGACTGGGCCATCTTCGGCTCACTCAGCTCCGAAGCAACTCATATCATGCTGCGCGTTGCCTTGAAGGCTGAAATCCCAATCGTCAACTCCGAATCGACCGATTTCACAATTCCCGAGACGTATATTCCCTGGTACTTCACCGATATTCAGGACGACCGTGTGCAGGCCTTCACGCTGGCGCGGCGCATCTACACCGAGCTCGGCCTCAAGCGCGTCGCCATCTTGCGAGTGAACAATCGCTACGGCCGTTTTGGCGTGCCCAAGTTCCGCGATGCCTCGCGGCGTCTCGGCCATCCGGTTGTGATCGAGCAGAAGTTTTTGCCCGGCGACACTGACTTCTCGCGGCAGTTGCAGGCGATTCAGGACATGCGCGCCGACGGGATCGTGCTCTGGGCCGATGAGGACACGGCCGGACGGATTCTCAAGCAAATGCGCTCAATGGGGATGAAACAGCATGTCTTTGGCTCGCACCGGACGCTTGGCCCGACCCTTCTTGCTGAAGCGGGCGATGCGGCGGAGGGATTCGAGGCCGTCTATCCCTACGACCCGACGCGCAACGATCCGCGCTGGCTCAAGTTCAATCGCGACTACGAGGCGCGCTACAACGAGAAGGCCGATCACTTCTCCGCGCTTGCCTACGATGCGATGAACGCGCTGCTCGACTCAATCTGCAAAGCCGGCCTGAACCGCGCGCGCATTCACGATGCGCTTGCCAATATCGAGGAATACGACGGCGTCACCGGCCATATGATCTTCGATCCGAATCAAAAGAACGTCGCGCCCATGTACCTGGGCACGGTGCACAACGGCGTCATTACTTACCTGCCGGCCTTCATGGAGAAAAGATCTGCGGCGCCTGCTGCCGCAACCGGGCAGACTCCGCCGGCCCAGCCTGAAGGATCTGCGATGCAAGCGCCGTACGCGCGTGTTGGCGAAGATGGGGTTGGCCTCGCCGGGCCGCGAGCGGCGGATTCTCAGGCCGGCGATGCGAAGGTGATTCTCTTCGGACCCGGAGCCACTGCGATTGCGCAGTCGGCAGAGGTGAAGGCGGCGTTGCAGTCCGGCGCGGCAGGCGGGTGGACCATCTTGCCCATCGAAAGCAAACAGAACTGGGGCGCGGCTTCAACCGAGCTCGTCCGCGCGCTCATGGACGAGCACGCTCAAGCGATCGTGGCACTCGATCGCTTGAGCGCGCATCTTTCAGAACAGCTCGCGCTCAAGAGCTTTGTGCCGGTGCTGGCAATCAGTGACGACCGCACGCTGACCTCGTCGGATGTCCCCTGGATCTTCCGCCTGCCCGCTGCCACTCGGCCGGAGCAGGCAATGCGCATTGTGATGGCCGCGGCTTCCCGTTCTGGTGCATCGCCATCGCAATTGAGAGACACGCTGGCGTCGGGGAAATCGATCTTTGGCGTTGCCTTCGAACCCGGCGGAGAGCCGCGTTCAACTATTGCTGCTGCGCCGCCAACACGTGGGGATCGGCATAAAACGCCTTGATTGCGTCGGAGGCCGCTGCCGAGGGTGACAGCGTGATCCATCGCCAGCCTGTTTCGCGCGCCAGGGTTTCGGCGCCTGGAATGCCGGCAGCTACGCGGACCCCGCACGGTTTTCCTCCGGCGAACTCGGCAATCATGCGGTCGAGAGGGAACCGCCCGCCCAGCGCATTCGCGTCGAGCATGAGAGCGTCAATGTGCAGCGCGCCCGGGAAGTATGCTTCGAGGCTGTTGTTTGCGCCCGGGAGGAAGCTCGGCGGCGCGGCTTCCCACACCCAGGCAAGGTTGTGCAGCTTGTATTGCATGGTCAGCCGATCGTTGAGCCGCAAATATAGCTCGCGGGAACCATTGAGCCCCGGGTACCCTGCCCACCACGCCCGAGCAATCTTCGGCGCACTACCAGGCGGAGAAAAGCCCGCCGGAGGCGGGATTGCATTTGCCTCAGGATAGGGACTCCACAGCACCGCCAGATGCTCGTCGGCCAACGCGCGAAGCATCCCGGCTGCCTCGTCCACCTGCGCGATCCAGCGCTGATTGAGGTCCGTTCCCGGCTGAAGCAACTCCGCCCATTCGAAGTCCGTCAACGTGCCCGCAGACGAATTGTCCGTTGGCCGCGGCGGTGACCAGCGCAGCAGTACCAGTTCTCCCTGGTCGGTCGCCTTTCGCACTGCGGCGGTCAACGCCTTTGCATCGGTCCCGGCCGCCAGGTCAAGCTCAACCAGCGCCGGCAGCTTGCCGGTCGCAGTCTTCACGTTCTGCGCTTCAACCATCGCGCTGGATTCTTGTACAACCTGCCCGGCCAGTGCGCCCTTGCCCTCTTCACTGGCAAGCTTCTGGAGCAGTCCACGGACCTCGACCGTTGCGTCGGAGTCGCCCGGACTCGGTGGAGTCGACGGGGCGGGCGCCGGCTTTGAGATTCGCTTGTCGCCGCGATTGACAATATTCGGTGCATGAAACATCGCCTCTAATTGGTCAATCGTATTTGCGGTTTCCGCCATGTCGCTCCACATCATGAAGTAGGCCCATCGCGGCTCCTGCGCGAGTGTCTCCAGGCTGGGCATCGCTCCCACCTCGGCCAACCCAATTGGCTTATGAATCGGGTCAGCCAGGGCAACCATGCTCTGGTAGAACTCCGGCCGGTACGGCTCGTAAATGTCCATCGTCAACACATCCGCATATTCCGCGCCCGGGAGGTAATCGACGACCGGCCCGGCGCTCGAACCATTCGGACTGTTCACGTTCCAAACCCACACCAGGTTGTGCAGATGATCCACGTGTACATAACGCTCGAAGAGCTGCCGGTAGAGCGCAGCCGATCCTTCGGGTCCGGGCCGCCCGCCCCACCAGAACCAGTTGCCGTTCATCTCGTGATAAGGCCGGAAGAGCACCGGAACGCCTGCATCCTGCAGCTCTTTCAGATAGCCGGCGATGCGTTCCACCTGCCGGCACCAGCGGTTGTAGATGTCGGTGCCTGGCGTGAGCAGCTGATGCCACTCCCAGTCGCTCAGGTGACCCTGCACGCTGTCGCGAAAGGTGACCGGCTCATCGTCGGTGGGCCGCACTGCGTGCCAGGTTAGCGCAATCACTGCGCCCGCGCGATACTCGCGAATCACCTCGGCGATCATGGATGGCCTGCCCAGCGTCGAGTCCTTATCGTCTCCGCTTGAAAAACCGAAATCTTGCCCGAATATGCCGGGGAATTCGCCTGTAAGATCGAAGACGCGGTCCGAGTACTCAGAAACTGTGTTGGGATAGTTATGTTGCCCGCCAATGGTTGCATGGCCTGAAATCGCATCCAGATCGTGCAGCAATGTTCGCGCAGCTGGCGTGGCGTCGGGATCGACGGATTGCGCGTCCGGTGCCTGCGCTGCGCACACTGAGCCCATGGCAAGCAACGCGGCCAGAAAAACTCGCCGCCCAAATGCAGCGCTCGAATTGCTCATGGAGCACACTCGCGAGGCGCATCGCTCTGCTCTTTCTTCGGTCATGCTTCCCACCTTCCGGCGATCGACACCCGCTTCCAAAGCGAAACCGCCTGAATGCTCAAGCGGTTTCCCGTGGCACTCATAGCATTCTCAATCGCCGCAATGATCTTACGGCATTCCCGCGATCCTGTTGGTTTATCCGTGTCGCCGCATTGACTCTCCCATGCGCGCTGGGTCAGACTGAGTTTTGCCTTACCGGCGCGCTCGCCCAGGTTCCCCAGGAGCAGAACACATCATGCCTGAACGCTTGCAGAACTTTATCGACGGCGCCTGGCGCGCTTCCTCCGCCAGCGAAACGCTCAACGTGATCAACCCTGCATCGGCCACGGTGTTGGCCGAAGTGCCGCTTTCTCCCGCTTCTGATGTCAACCTCGCCGTCGAAATTGCGGAGCGCGCATTTATCGGCTGGCGGCGAACGCCTGTTGTCGATCGGGTGCAGCCGCTCTTCAAGCTCAAGACGCTCCTTGAGCGGCATCGCGACGAACTCGCGCTTTCTATTACCGACGAATGCGGCAAAACGCTCACAGAAAGCAAGGCCGAGATGCAGCGGGCTATTGAGAATGTCGAAACTGCGTGCGGCATGCCCATGCTGATCCAGGGCACCAACTGCGAAGACATTGCCGCCGGCATCGATGAGCACATGATCCGCCAGCCGCTCGGCGTGGCGGCCGCGATTACGCCGTTCAACTTTCCCGGCATGATTCCCTTCTGGTTCATGCCCTACGCGGTGGCCGCGGGCAACTGTTTTCTGCTCAAGCCGTCGGAGCGTGTGCCCATCACGTCGCAGAAGGTCTACGCGCTCATCGAGCAGGCGGGCTTTCCGCACGGAGTGGTGCAACTGGTCAACGGCGGGCGCGACACGGTGAACGCGATTCTCGACCATCCGGGCATTCGCGCCGTGAGCTTTGTTGGATCCACTGCAACCGCGCGCTACATCTACAGCCGCGCGGCTGCCAACGGCAAGCGAGCGCAGTGCCAGGGCGGGGCCAAGAATCCGGTGGTGGTGATGCCCGACGCCGATATGGAGATGACCACGCGCATCCTTGCCGATTCGGCATTCGGCTGCGCCGGGCAGCGGTGTCTCGCCGCGTCGGTGGCGATTACGGTGGGCGAAGCGCGGCCCGGCTTTACTGAGCAGATTGCAGCCACAGCCGCCAGCCGCAAAGTTGGTTATGGAGCGGCGCCCGGAGTCGAAATGGGTCCGGTGATCTCGGCTGAGAGCAAGGCGCGCATAGAAGGCTTGATTTCACGGGGCGTGAGTGACGGCGCACGAATTCTCGTGGATGGCCGCGGCAAAAAGACTCCTGATTATGAAGACGGCTATTTCGTCTTCCCGACGATTCTCGACGATGTTCCGCCCGATGCCGAGGCTGCGCGGACCGAGATCTTCGGGCCGGTGCTGAGCTTGATGCACGCCAGCACGATTGAAGAGGCCATTGCGCTGGTGAACGGACGCAGCTACGGCAATATGGCGTGCATTTTCACCACCGACGGCGCCAACGCGCGGCGCTTTCGCTACGAGGTAAACGCCGGCAACGTGGGCATCAACGTGGGCGTGGCCGCGCCCATGTCGACTTTCCCCTTCAGCGGCTGGGGCGAGAGCTTCTTTGGCGACCTGCACGCGCAGGCGCAGCACTCCGTGGAGTTCTTTACCCAGACCAAAATTGTCGTCGAGCGCTGGCCGCGCGAGTGGAGTCGCAAGTTTTAGCCAGTAGCCAATAGTTCGAGGTCGCGAGCGCCAGCGGCCTCACGCCGGCCCCATCCGGTATGATTCTTTGCGGTCCTTTAACACGGGCCCAATATCCTCTTAGACTTCAGCGCAGTCTGGAAGAGCGCTGAAAGCTGTTTTTCTTCCGCACGAGGGATTCATGAGTAAGAAGCTACGCTTTGGAATTTTGGGGGCCGGCCGCATCGGCCCCGTTCATGCCGAAACACTGGCCTTCCGTTCGCCTCAGGCCGAGGCAGTCGTCGTTGCCGACATCAATCTCGCAGCCGCCGAGCGCCTGGCGGCGCGCTACAACATTCCCAGCGCCGTTGACTCGGCCGCAGCCGTGATCGACGACCCAAGCATTGACGCCATTGTTCTTTGTACACCGACCAACACGCACGCCGATCTGATTGCGCAGGCGGCGCAGGCCGGCAAGCATATCTTCTGCGAGAAGCCGGTATCGCTGAGCCTCGCCAAGATCGACGTGTCGATCGCTGCGGTCGAGGCCGCGGGCGTCAAAATGCAGGTGGGCTTCAACCGCCGCTTCGACTCGAACTTCATGCGCGTCCGCAAGGCAGTCGAGAGCGGCGAAATCGGCGATCCCAACATCTTCCACATCGTCAGCCGCGATCCCTTCCCGCCGCCGCTCAGTTATCTGCGCCCCTCCGGCGGAATCTTTCTCGACATGATGATTCACGACTTCGACATGGCGCGCTTCCTCATGGGCGAAGTTGAAGAGGTGTTTGCGTCGGGCGCGGTGCTCGTCGATCCCGCCGTGGCCAACGAGGACGACTTCGATACCGCAATCGCGATGCTCAAATTCAAGAGCGGCGCCATCGGCACCATCGACAACAGCCGCAAATCTACCTTTGGCTACGACCAGCGCGTCGAGATCCTGGGCAGCAAGGGCAAGATCGAGGCCGGCAATCGCTTCTCCAACGAGGTCGTAGTCAGCAGCGAGAAATGCGTTTACACCGATCCGCCGCATAACTTTTTCATGCAGCGCTACCCTGAAAGCTTTGCGCTGGAGTTGCAGAAGTTCGTCGAGGCCGTGCTTGAAGACACGCCGGTATCCGTGACCGGCGCAGACAGCCGCGTGCCGGTGGTGATGGCGCTGGCAGCGCGCAAGTCAGTGGACGAACGCAGGCCGGTGAGGTTGGCCGAGGTTGCACAATGAAGTCCACGGCCTTCGCAGCCATTCTCACTGACGCTCACCTCTGGGTGCCTGTTGTTGTGTTGATTCTGGGAATCGTTCTGCTCATGACTCTGAGGTGACGTTTGAGTTCAGGCGCAACTGCCGCGGACTCGCGGTCGACTATTTCTCTGCACCGGCTCGGAGTCTTCTGCGGGCTTGCCGCGGCGGTGTGGCTGGGCAGCGCCGAGGCGCCCACAAAACTCGTCAACGAGGGATTCTCGCCGTTCCTCATCTCCATGGGAATGGTGATGGGCGCGTTTGTTGCGCGCTGGTCGCTGCCTACCGTCATCAAGGGCACCAAATTCCTCTTCGCCGACCTGCGCGACAAGCCGCACCTCATCGTGTGGGCGTTGCTCGGGGGAATGTTGTGGGCCGTGGGCAACACGCTCACTATCTTTGCCGTGCGCGAGGTGGGGCTGGCCATCGCGTTTCCTCTTTGGAATACCAACTCGCTGGTCGGCCTCCTGTGGGGCTGCCTGCTCTTCAAGGAACTGCGTGGCTCCCGCCCGCGTGACTGGGCCCAGGTGCTGGGCGGCGCAACGGCTATCGTCTACGGGGCCGCGGTGCTTGCCGTTGCCACTGCCGAGCGCTCGGGCGGCGCGCAGCATCGCGCATTGGTCGGCATTGTGGCCGCGCTGGGAGCGGGTGTCATGTTTGGCACCATGTACATCCCTTATCGCAAGGCTTACATCAGCGGAATGAATCCGCTCTCGCTGGTCACCATCTTCACCTTCGGCGAGCTCGTCACCATCACCGTGCTGGGCCTGGTCTTCTACGGCGGCGCAGGCAACCTGATGGCGGAGCTGCACCGCGCGCGGCCCATGCTGTTCTGGCCGTTCGTCGGAGGATTCTGCTGGGTCATCGGCGATCTCTTCCAACAGTACGCGGCCAAGTACATCGGCATCGGGCGCGGCATTCCGCTGTCGAATACAAACCAGCTTTGGGGCCTTGCCTGGGGCGCGCTGGTGTTTGCCGAGTTCGACGGTCTCTCGCCGTGGGGTCGCGCGCGGATCGTTGCCGGCTCGCTGATCATGATTGCCGGCGCCATCTCCATCAGCATGGCTGCACCGCCGGCATCGGAGCTTGAGAACTGGAATGCCGCCATGCATCGCGAGTGCGCGCGTTACGGTCTCGACAGCGTGAGTGTTGCGGCCGTCGTGCGGGGCGACGATCCGCTCGCCGGCCTCAAGCACCAGCGCCGCTGGTGGGAGTTGCTGATCATGCTTGCGGCGTTCGGCGTTTTTGTGTGGCTGGCCTTAGGCACGCGCGCCCAGCACATTGCTGTCAGCCTGCCGTGGATGATTGTGCTCACCATCGGCACCTTCATTCCGCTGGTTGTGGTGGGAACGATGCTCTACAGACGCACGCGGTTCTCCTAGAATCGCGGACTAACTTGGTGGCGTACCTGGAGCTGCGGAATCCCCTTCGGCATCCTTGAACAACTGTTGACCCTTGACCAGCCACGCAAGCGCAAAGGCCCAGAGGCAGACCCACTCAACCACGAACAACAGATGAAACGGCCGTGCGACATGCAGTAACTTTGCTGCGCCGATCCACCCGGCGTACACAGCCATTGTTGCCAGCATTATCCAGCCACAGATGAGAAATACGACGTTACGGTTCCTTTTCGCTTTCGGTAACGTGGCGAGTCTCGGCCTGTGAACGATCGCTCCGTTCTTTCTGGTGCGAATAAACAGGACGAGGCAGAAATATGCGAAGGTGAGAAACAGCGCGCTGGCCGCGATGGTGTGGATGACCGGCAACACACATGACTGCGCAGAGGGGCATGCAACCTGGCCCTTATCCGGATCGGTCGGGCAAAACGCCACCAGGAAGGCCATGAACCCGGCAAAGATGGACCACGGCGTGTCTTCCTTATAACCAATCGAGGAGATCATGAAGACTCCCACCGCGCATAACGAACCCACGAAGTAGTTGCGGGCTCCCGTGTAATAGGAAGCGCTGATCGATCCTGGCAGCCATCCCTGCGTCAGCAATTTGATGTAGACCAGAACCACCAGAGGAAGCAGAAGTCCTATGAATCCTGCAGCCCGCCGCTGTGCAAAGTAGGAGAGCACAGAGGGAACGTCGGATGTCTCAGGTCCGCGCGCGGACGGTGAAGCAACGGTAAGCGGAATTGGCATGGCAACCTCCGGCGTGTTGAATCAGGATCGGCTGGAGTGTTGAAGGAACGATAGCACAGATTTCCTGCTTTTCCCCACTCGAACAAGTCGGCGGGTGGACGACGAGGACGATGAGCGAGTCAACAAGTCGGCGAGTCGGCGCGACCACGGCCTTGGCTAAAAGCTGAGAGCTACAAGCTGCAAGCTTCAATCCGCGTGCAGCGCCGTATCAAACAGCAGCAGGCTGACCGTGGTGAAGATGATGTCGTAGCCCACCAGCATCTTGATCCAGAGCATGGGATCGCTTTCGCCGGTGAAGATAGCCGTGGTGGCCTGCACCATGGCGAGCAACGCGGGGATGAAGATGGGAAACAGAATGATGGAGAGCAGCAGTTCGCGATTGCGCGTGCTCATCGAGAGCGCGGCGAAGAAGACTCCGTTGCCCACGAGCGCCCACGTACCCAGCGGCAGAACCAGCGCCAGCAACCATCCCTGGCCCGCGATGTGCAGGTTGTAAAAGATGAAGAAGAACGGCGCCAGGATGACTTGCACGATGGAGACGAAGAGAAAGTTGACGATGACCTTGGCCAGGTAAAGCTCGGCGGCAGGCGAGGGCACCATGCGCTGCGCGTCCATGACCTGGTGGCGAATCTCGCGCGACCACGCCTGGTTGAGCGCGCTCACCGAGGCGAACATGGTGGCTACGCAGAGCACGCCGCCCGAGATCTGCTGCGCGAACTCGCCGTGGGGATCGAAGGCGATGGAGAAAAGCACCACCACCAGTCCCGAGAAGAAGAGCATGGAGATGATGGCGTCGAGCGAGCGCCACTCAATACGGAGGTCCTTGACGAGGTGGGACCAGAGGGCGCGGGTCATTCGGAACCCTCCCGGTTGGGATTGGAGGGAGAACTGAACTGGCCTCCTACCCTATGCTTCTCGCCCGATGGGCGCGAATCATAGGATGGGGCACCCGTGTCTTTGGTCAGGTCGACCAGCTCGACGGGAACCTCGAGGGCTTTGGCGGCGCGCACGTAATCGTCGGGGCTGAGGATGAGCTGCGTGCCGCGCGTTCCGGCCGAGACGCTGATCTTGTCAAACAGAATCGCAGTCTCGTCAATGTACACAGGGTAAGCCTTCTTCGCGCCGAAGATGGTCACTCCGCCGCGGATGTATCCGGTGAGCGGCTGCACATCTTTGAGCGGGGTCATCTCGAGCTTACGCAGGCCGGATGCGCGGGCGAGTTTCTTGAAGTCGAGCTCGGCGTCGCCGGGGACGACGGCAAAGACATAGTCCTTGTTGCCGTCGGTCGTGAGCAAAGTCTTGAAGACCTGCTCCGGCGGCATGCCGATCTTTTTTGCGACGGTGATCGCGGTGAGGTCGTTGGGATCGACCTCGTACTCGCGCAGTTCGAAGGCGATGCCGAGAGACTCAAGATAGCGAGCGCCGTTGGTCTTCATAGCGTGGGCTCCCCAGGCTCCAACGATGCCACGCGGCCGGCGTGGAGGGTGAGCACCCAGTCGGCGATGGGGCGGGCGAGTTCGCGCTGGTGCGTGGTGAGTACAATGGTGCGGTTGCTGTGGCGGAATTTTGCGAGCAGCTCGACCATCTGGCGGGCGCTTTCGATGTCCATGTTCGAGAAAGGCTCGTCGAGCAGCAGCAGCTCGGGCACAGGCAAAAGCACTCGGGCGAGCGAGGTGCGCTGGCGCATGCCCTGCGAGTACTGGCCCAGGTAGCGGGGCAGGTCGGGGTCGAGACCCACCTGGCGCAGGACTTCAGCGGGCCTAAGGCAGGGGCGGCCGGGATAGAGGCTGGCAAAGTAGCGCAGGTTTTCCTTGGCGGTCAGCTCGTCGTAGAGCATGGGCGCATGGCTCATGTAGCCGATGCGGTCGCGCGCCTCCTGCGGCTCGAAGTCGCCAAAAACCCTGACCTTGCCGAAGCTGGGGCGCAGCAGGCCGGCCAGCACGCGCAGCAGGGTGGATTTGCCTGCGCCGTTTTCGCCGAGCAAAACGTAGCAGCGTCCCGGCTCGAACTCGACCGAGACTTGGCGCAGGGCGGCAAAGGAGCCAAAGAGTTTCGACACCTGGTCAACTTTCGCGCAAGAGGCGGGCCGTGCGCCAAGGGTGGGCACGGTATCGGCGGTGGGGCTGGCGGTCATTCGTGAGGGCTTGCGATTACCGGGCGGCGGCGGTCTGTTCCGCGGCAGGTGAGACAGCTGCGGTCTTGGTGGCCGGCGAAGGCTGCATTGACGGAGTGGCGCCGGGCTGGGGCGCGTACTTGCTGGCGCACTTTGCCTGTAGCGTAGTCGCGTGGAAGACGCCGTCGCGGCCGAACGTTCCCTCGGCGAGGGCCTGGGCATCGTCTTTGAAGGTGTCGGGCGGCGGCTCAGAACCTTTGTAAGCCACCGTCAGCACCCGGCCGGTGGCGGCCTTGGGCGAGTGGCTCTCGAACTCGTTGAGTATAAAAGTGACGTGGGTGCCGTTCTGCTCAATCGAACCGGGTTTGACGAAGCCCTCAACGCGCAGATTGCTGTGGTAGGCCTTGTCGCCCATGTTGCCCAGCTCGGCGATGGTGACGTAGTAGCTCTTGTTGGCCCCGTAGCCGGAGAAGGCGAGCCAGCCGATGGTGCCGAGGATGATGGCCGTCGCGATGCCGACCTGCACGGTTTTCTGCGATTTTTTCATGGTCTTTACCCTTCTAACGATACGAGCCTGCAAGTCCATGGTCAACCGTGGATGGGGGGTGAGGATGTGATTTAGCTCACTTAATAGGCGAATCTGGAATTACGCAGGATTGGGCAAGCTCTCAGCTTTCAGCCATCGGCTCTCAGCCTCACGGTGCCGGAACGGACGGCAAGAACGGCGCATTGCCTGCCCAGACCCCGGCGGTCAGCACTGGCGATACCAAGCTGAAGGCTGAAGGCTGAAAGCTAGTAGCGAGTAGCCAGAAGCTGCCCATCACCTCGCCGATTCAAGCACTTGCACGGCCCGGTTGAGCGCCTGGGTAAGCACCTGGAGCTGCTCGGCGGCAAGCGGGGCGTTTTTCGCCTGGACGGCCTCGCTCACCCCGGGAATCACCACTGCCGAGTACCCTGTGTACTCGCCGGGAGCGTAGATGGTGTGCTTGTACCAGGGGCGGCTGGGCAGGCCCGCGTCGGTGAGTAGAGCCGCCTCTGCCGAGCGCAGCGTGCGGTTCAGGCCGGCCAGGTCGCCATCGGCCGCGACTTGCAGTTCATGGGCGTGTTGCGCCGCAGTGTTGAGGCGCGTGGCGGCGGCCTCAGCTGGGCCGAAGTCGAGGGAGCTCAGGCCGTTTTCACCGGCCTTTTTCTTCACAGTCTCGATATAGACGTTGATGGCATGAGCATAAGCGACATAATCGTACGGCAGTACGTCACTGTCGGCCATGCGGACGGCCTCGAGCCCGAGGACGCGCGCCATCTCCTGCAGATATGCAAAGTGGGGGTCGGCGTTCTCAGTGAACCAGGCGTAGTCGTCGAACGTGGAGTGATAGACCCCGTAGGGTCCTTCCGATCCAATGTCGGTGGAAGGAACGCCGGCATGCTGCAGGAAGGGCGTGAAGTCGGAGCCGGAGCCGAGATCGCCCATGTGGACTTCGCCCTCGTCGACTGCGGGCGCGTCGGAGGCGCGATGTTCCTCGTTGCCCTGGCGTTCCAGCCGCCACTGCTGGTAGACCGTACCCGATACCGGGCTGGGCACTGCGCGCGTGAGTTCGCGCACGAACTGCTTGAGCGAGGGGACGGCCGCGGCGCCGAAATCGGGGCCGGCGACGGCCACATCCACGTTGAAGTAGGCCACGGCGCGGTTGAGCTCGGCCATGTGCTGCTCAACCCACTCGGTTGAGCCAATCAGGCCTTCTTCTTCCGCGTCCCAACTGCAAAAGACGATGGTGCGCCTGGGCCGCCAGCCCTGCCTGAGCAGCGCGCCGACGCCATGGACTGCCTCGAGCATCGAGGCGGTGCCGCTATTGGGGTCGACCGCGCCGTAAACCCATGCGTCGCGATGATTGCCCACCACCACCCAGTCGTCGGGATACTCTGACCCTTTGGCCTTGCCGATTACGTCCCAGATGACGCGGCGCTGGTAGTCCTGGTCGGAGACGAGATGGACTTTTACGCCGCCGGGGCCGAGGTGATAGCGGAAGGGCAGCGCTCCCTGCCAGCCCTGCGGCACGCCGGGGCCCTTGAGCGCCTGCAGGATGGGCGCGGCGTCATGGTAGCTCAGGGGGATGGAGATAATGTGCGGCTGATTGCCGTCGGGAGAGACGCGCGCCGAATCGGGCAGGTCGGGGGTGGAGGCAACTCCGGGGGTTTCGGGGTCGCCGGAGTATTTGAACAGATACTGAACCGAACCGCGCTGCACGCCGGTCTCAGGCCGCCAGGGACCGATGGGCCAGGGATCGCCCTTGTAATAGCCGTCGTCCTGCGGATCGGAGTAGATGAGAACGCCGGCTGCGCCGCGCTGCTCGGCGAGATAGACCTTGACTCCGCGGAAGTTTGCGCCGTAACGGCAGATCACGATCTTGCCGTGCAGGTCGATGTGATGCGCCTCGAGCTCCCTGAAGTCCTCAAGCCTGCCGTAGTTGGCGTAGACCACCTCGGCAGTTACGTCGCCCGAGGCCGATGAGCCGTTGAAGGGCATCACCACGCGGGGGTCGTTTTCGAAGGGATCGCCATCGATGTGCTCGCGCGTGGGTCCGCTCATGAGCTGCTTGCCGCTTTCATCCCAGGCTTCGACCTTGACCGCTTTGGGCCAGTTGATGAGCACGCGGTAGGGGACGATTTCAGTCTCAAGACCCGCGGCGCGGAACTTTTGCGCGACGTACTCGGCAGTTTTGCGATCCTCAGGCGTGGCCGCCAAATGCGGAGCCGCAGTGAGCGTTTTGAGCTCCTGGCCGGCAAGGCGCGCGTCGGGTACCGCAAGAAATTTTTCTTCGATAGACTGCTCCCGGTCGAAGCTCTTGTAGCCAAAGACGCTTTCGGGCGCGGCAGTCTGCGCGTGGAGTTGACCCATGATCGAAGGCGCGGCGAGCAGCGCCACAATCAGAATTTTGCCGTGCGTTAAAGGCGGATTCATCGATAGGTTTCCCGGTTGCGTCTGGTTCCACGGAGCCCTGGTGGGAACGGGGCGATAAACCTTCAGCTTACACCAGGCCCTGCCGCAGACGAACCGGGGTGTTCCGTAACGCGGAATTCCGAGCCGGGTTCATGCAATCATTGAGTCAAGGAGTTCTGTTTGAAAGCCTGGCCGCTACTGGCGATAGTCATTGTCCAGGGCATTCTGTTTGCCGCCCACCTGTTCATCGTTCACACCTGGATCGCATTCTTCCCCGGTCTCGCGCCCGCCATGGCGCATGCGCTGGGTAATGCCGTGCTGGCCCTGGCCTTCAGCTTCATAATCTCGGCGCTCCTCAACTTCCGCCATTCCAATTGGCTTGTTTCAGCGTTTTACACTCTCGCATGCGTCTGGCTCGGCTTCGCCAATTACTTTTTTCTTGGCGCGTGCCTCACTTGGCCGTTTTGGTATCTGCTGCGCGCGCTCAGCGCAGGCGGCGCTCCGATGGCGCGGCCGATTCTGGCCGGGAGTTTTGTGGCGATTGGCGTTCTGGCATCGGTCTATGGGCTGATCAACGCGCGCAAAATCCGCGAGCGGCACATCGGGATTGAGTTGCCCGGCCTGCCGGAGTCATGGAGCGGACGCCGCGCGGTACTGGTGAGCGATCTGCACCTGGGCAACATCAACAAAGCCGGATTCTGCCGCAAGCTTGTCGCGATGGCGGCGCGCCACGAGCCTGATGTGGTGTTCATTCCCGGCGATCTGTACGACGGATCGACCGCCAAGCTCGACTGGCTGATTGCGCCGCTCAAGGAGTTGAACCCGCAGTTCGGGGTTTTCTTCTCCACCGGCAATCATGAGGAGTTCCACGACCCGGGCGATTATCTCGCGGCTATCCGCAAGGCCGGGATTCGAGTGCTTGCCAACGAGCGAGTGACGATCGACGGCCTTCATGTGCTGGGCATCAATTACCACGAGGCAACGTTTCCGCTGCGCGCGCGTGCCACGCTCGAGAAACTGAGCCCTGGCGCAGGGCAGCCGAGCATCCTGCTGAATCACACGCCGGTGCGTTTGCCCCTGGTGGAGGAGGCGGGCATCGCGTTGCAGCTCTCAGGCCACACGCACGGCGGGCAGTTATTCCCCTATACGTGGCTCACCGAGCGTGTCTTCGGTCCATTTACCCACGGCCTGCACAAATTCGGCAGGCTGCAGGTATACACCTCGACCGGCGCGGGAACGTGGGGCCCTCCCATGCGCGTGGGCACCGAGCCGGAGATTGTGGTGATGGAGTTCTTCAAAGCTGGCTTATGATGCCGCTTACGGCAAATTCTTCATTCAGGCCGGCGGCGCTCTTTACAACTCCGCAATCTACGCGCTCTTATGATGAAGGTGGCGGACGCGCGTCACTCGGCCCCAGCGCGATTCCGCCAGGGAGCGCAACCCTATGAGCACTGTATCGTATTCGAACTACTCAGTCTGCGGGGGCGTGGTACGCACCTCTCTTTCGGGTATCGATCTGCTGCTGCAACCCCGATTGAACAAGGGCACCGCGTTCACCCAGGAAGAGCGCGACATCTTCGCGTTGCACGGCCTGCTGCCGCCGCACATTGGCACGCTCCAGGACCAGCGCGAGCGGCGCAAGCGCGCCTTTGACGCCCTGCCGACGCCATTTGAAAAATACGCCTTCATGCGCGATTTGCAGGACACCACCGAAACGCTTTTCTACTCGCTCATCGCGCACCACATCGAGGAGATGCTGCCGATCGTCTACACCCCTGCCGTGGGCGAGGGTTGCCAGCGTTTCAGCGAGATCTGGCGCAAGCCGCACGGACTGTTCCTCAGCTTTCCGAACCAGCACCGTATCGAGCAGATTCTTGCCAATCCGGATTATGACAACGTCCGCTGCATCGTTGTGAGCGACGGCGAGCGCATTCTTGGCCTCGGCGACCAGGGCGCTGGCGGAATGGGCATCCCCATCGGCAAGATGGCGTTGTATACAGCGCTGGGCGGCATTCCTCCCGCACATTGCCTGCCTGTGCTCCTCGATGTGGGCACCGATAACGAGGCGCTGCTCCACGAGCCCATTTATATCGGCTGGCAGCACCACCGCATTCGCGGGCAGGAGTACGACGACTTTGTTGAGGCCTTTGTGAGCGCGGTGGAGCGCCGCTGGCCGCATATCCTGCTGCAGTGGGAGGATTTCGCCGGCGCGAATGCGGCGCGGTTGCTCAACCGCTACCGTGACCGTCTTTGCACATTCAACGACGACATTCAGGGAACCGCCGCGGTGACCACGGGGACGCTGCTGGCGGCCGTGAACGCGACCGGAATTCCGCTGCGCGAGCAGACCATTGCGATGTTTGGCGCGGGCTCGGCCGGCATCGGCATCACCGATCTGCTGGTTGCAGCCATGAAAGAAGAGGGCTTGACTGAGGCCGAGGCGCGGCGGCGCATTTACGCCTTCAATCGTTACGGACTTCTGGTGGAGGGCGCCGAAGGGATTCGCGAAGGCCAGCAGCCGTTGGTGCGCAGCCGCGAAGATGTGGCCGGATGGAAGCTCTCTGGCTCCGGACCAATCTCGTTGTTTGACGTGGTGCGCAACGCCGGCATCACCGTACTTGCGGGCGTGAGCGCGCAGGCCGGCGCGTTTACTGAGGAGATTGTGCGCGAGATGGCCAGGCACACGAAGCGGCCGGTCATCTTTCCGCTTTCGAATCCCACGTCGAAGTCCGAGGCCACGCCCGCCGACCTGTTGCGCTGGACCGATGGCCGGGCGCTGGTGGGAACGGGCAGCCCGTTTACGCCGGTTGAGTTCGGCGGAAAGACCGTGAGGATCTCGCAAATCAACAACTCGTACATCTTTCCGGGACTCGCGCTGGGAATTCTTGTTTCGCGCGCGCGGCGCGTGACGGACAACATGATCATGACCGCGGCAAAGACGCTGGCTTCGCTTTCGCCTACGCGCACCGATCCCGATGCGCCGCTGCTGCCGCCCATTGCCGACTCGCGCAAGACCGGCATGGTTGTGGGCGAGGCCGTGGCGCGGCAGGCCATTGCAGACGGCGTTGCCGAGGCAGCAGGCGATGTGCGGGCCAGTCTCGAAGCGTATGTTTGGGAGCCGGTTTATCGGCTGTATGTGCGGGTGCCGTAGTGCCCGCGCAATGCAAACTGGAGATTACGTCCCGGCGCGTTCCGTTTCTTCGGCAACCTGCTCCAGCAGCCGCTTCCACGTCTTCTGATTCTTGCGAAAGCTCTTCTTCAGATCGTCGAGGATGCGTTCGAAGTCTGCGTTCGTATGCAGATTCTTCCACGCGGGATTCTTCTGGAACCAGGGATAGTTTTCGTTGCCGAGATAAATGGCGCGGCGCAGCCAGTGCAGGGCCTCGCTCGAGTCGCCTTCAACCGCGAAGTAAGTGGCGAGGCGATAGGCCATCTCGTTGTCGGCCTCGGCCGCGGTCATGGTGTCGTCTTTGAGCAGCGCGGCGGCGCGTTCGCGTTCGCCGGCCTGCACGTAGCAGAGCGCGAGCGTGGGCACGGCAATGCGCAGCGATTCATCGTCGTGGATCACGCTTTCAAGAATGTCGATGGCCGCGCGCAGGTTGCCGAGGCGCATCTGCTGGTAGCCGGCCGAAGTGCGCAGCAGCGGATGGCGCGGCTCGAGCGCGAGGCCCTTTTCAAGCTCGTCGCCGGCCAGCTCGATCTGGTTCTGGTAGTGGTAAACGCGGGCGCGATGGTTGTAGAGGATGGCGGCGTTCGACGGGTTCAGCTTGAGCGCGCGGCTGAACTCGGCCAGCGCCTCTTCGTACATTCCGTCGCCGCGCAGCGCCAGGCCCGCAACCATGTGCACGTTCCAGTCGTTGGCCGCAGTTGAGAGCAGGCCGGCGATGCCGTGGCGCGCCGATTCTTTTTCACCGCGCGAGAGCAGCATGTAGATGCGGTAGAGATTGGCCTCAGTCGACGCCGGATCGAGCCTGAGCGCCTCGTCGAAGGCGCGGCGCGCGCGCATGATGTGCGTCTGCCCGCCGAAACCATGGCGCGCGTACTGCAGTTCCGCGATGCCCAGGCCGGTCCAGCCCGCCGCAAACTCCTTGTCGGCCTCGGTGACTTCAGCAAACAGCGCGTGTGCATGATCGAGATCGGCGCGCGAGCTGGTGCGCACCATGAACGAGCTGAGCAGCGCGCTCGCCTGCAGGTAGCGCTCGCTGATGGGACCGGGCAGGGAGCCTTCGCGAACTGCGGACCGCCCGTCGCCCTGCGTGGATTCAATGCTGGCTGCGGCGCCGAGGCCGTGCAGCGAGGCGAAGACTTCGTTTGAGATCTCGGTCTGCACCGCAATCAAATCAAGCAATGCAACGCGAATGGCTCCGCCCGTGCGCAGGCTCTGTGCAGCTACATCGAGCAGCTGCCAGTTGAGATCGAAGCCCTGCTCGGAGCGCAGAAAACTGCCCGCGAGCACAAACGACGTGAGCAGTTTCTGGCCGATGGCAAGCGGATCGAGTTGCGCGATGGGCAGCGACATGAGCGTGCTTGATGGGCGGATTACCATTCCGGGAATGCGCGCCAGCCGCGCACTGATGGCGTCGGCCAGCGCATATCCGTAGAGCGGCGCAACCTCGGTCGCGCCGAGATTGGTGAAGGGCAGCACCACAAGCGAGTTCTGCGCGGATTTTTCGGGTGTGGACTCGCGAAATCGCTCGGCGAGCATGGAGAGAAAGCCGGTGGTGCGTTTCTCAGGCTCGGCGGCCATGGTGGGCAAATTGGCTGCTGCGTCGCCGGGAATGATGCCGGTCTCAATCTGCAGCGCCTTCATGATGGTCTTGAGCGCCTCGCGCACCTCGGCTGCTGAGGCGTAGCGCGAAGCGGGAGTCTTTTCGAGGCACGTTGCGATCACGCTCTTCAGTTCCGGCGAGATGCCGGGCACAATCTGGCTCAGATCGGGCGGGTCGAGAAACTGGATGCAGCGGATGGCCTGAAAGTCCTCGTCATCGGGCCGCGCAAAAGGATGACGGCCGCTGACAAGCTCATAGAGGATGACTCCCAGCGCCCACACGTCGGACTGCACGCTGGAGTGGCCGGTGACGAACTGCTCGGGCGCCATGTAGCGAATGGTGCCTCCGCGCGCTGTGTAGGTTGCGGCCAGCGAAACGTCTTTGGCGAGGCCCGTCTTGGACGGATCGAATTGCATGTCCTCAGGCGCGAGCCGCCGGGCCAGGCCGAAGTCGAGAATCTTCACCAGGCCGCCGTCGGTGAGCATCACGTTCTGCGGCTTCAGGTCGCGATGGAAGATGCCGAGCATGTGCGCGGCCTGCAGACCGTCGGCGATCTGGATGCCGACCGATAGCACAAGCTGCAGATTCGATGGGCCGCGCTCAATGAGCTTGTCGAGCGACTGGCCGGGCACATATTGCATAGCGATGAAACCTTCATCGCCGCTCTCGCCAACCTCGTAGATGGCGCAGACGTTGGGGTGCTCGATGGCCGAGGCCATGCGCGCCTCGCGCAGAACCGTCGACCGCATCTGCGCGGCCGTGAGCGCGCCGGCGCGCAGCATCTTGAGCACGACAGGGCGCTGCAGCAGCGTGTCGTTGGCAAGGTAGACCACGCCGCTGCCTCCGGCGCCCAGCTTGCGCAGAATCTCGTAATGCTCAATCGTTCTTCGCTTCATCGTCAACTTCAAGTTTAATTGGCGGGAGATAAGAGAAGTATCAGGATGGAGCGGAAGCATTACGCGGAGATCAATAAGAGGCCCTACAGCAACATCTCGAAATAGATGAGCGGAGCAATGCGATAGGTTGCGCGGCCCACCTCGCGGAAGCCGCATTTGCGATAGAACTCGCCCGCGCCGACTGCTTCTTCCCACGCGTCGAGCCGGATTGCGTCAGCCGGCCACTTCTTCGCGATCCTGATTGCTTCCGCGATGCACTGCCGCCCAACGCCGCTGCGCTGAACCGAAGGATCGACGGACATCCCAACCACATAAAGAGGCCTCTTGCAAGGGGTGAAATACTTCGTGTCGATGGCCCACGGCTTCCTTGTCGAGAGGTTCACCCGTGCGATGAGTTTCTTGCGATAGCGGGCGATGTAGACGTGCGATCGGCGCATACTGAAGAGTGTGCCCTTTTCGGTCGCTTTTGTGACCCAGTAACCTTCTCCGAAATCGGCGCGAAGACGCTCAACCACCCTCGAGTGGAGTGCGATCAGATCGGCAACGTCGTCAGGCGTGGCGAGTTGGAGCTTGATGCGCATTTGAATCTGGCCGTTTCAGAGATCCCCGATCCCTGAGCCCTGAGCCCTGTTCTCAATGCCCGCGGCGCGGGCCGGGCTCTTCTTCGTGCAAGCCCTTCTCTTGTTCCTTGAGCAGCCGCATCTGGCCGCGGCGCCCGGCCGTGAGCATCGCGATGCCGAAGACCAGCAGCACCACTCCCCACCAAAGGTTCACGTCGATGCCCAGGCTCCTGGCGTAGAGATCGGCGCGGTCGCGCGTGCCCAGTCCAAACGCGGTGAGGATGGCTCCCACCATGGTGAACATCAGCCCCATGGGGATGCGCAGATCGAGACTCATCGGAAAGGCTCCTTCGTCAGCGAAATCTCAAATATCAAATCTCTAGTCGAACTCATGTTTCTCTCGACACCTGTTTCTTCGGGGCCAAAACCTCAGAAGAAGAAAATATTCAGGGCAATCGCGCCTACAAGAACCGCAACCGCCAGCGCCTCGGGCCGCTTCCACCACGCCAGATGCGCGTGCGAGGGCATCTTGGTTAGCGACCGCACCAACCCCACCAGTTCCGATTCGGGCCGCGGCTTGGTGCAGAGGCTTACCACCACTGCGACCACAAAGTTGACGGTGAAGGCCCAGATGGCTCCGTAAAAATTCTGCGCCATGTCGCTGGGGTACCGGTGAATCACGGCGATCCAGCCGCCGTGGACGCCGGTATGCGCCTCAAGCGGCAGTGTGAGCCCGTGATGGATCATGGCCGCGGCGGTGCCGGCGATGAGGCCGGCAAACGCGCCGTGACCGGTGGCGCGCTTCCAGAACATGCCCAGCAGGAACGTGGCGAACAGCGGCGCGTTCACAAAGCTGAAGACGAGCTGCAGCGTGTCCATGATGTTGTTGAAATTGATGGCCGCATACGCCGTACAAATCGACAGCAGAATGCCGCCCACCGTGGCGGCGCGGCCCACGGCCAGGTAGTGCTTATCGCTCGCGCCCTTGTGAATATAAGACTGGTAGAGGTCGTAGGTGAAGACCGTGTTAAATGCCGTGACATTGCCGGCCATGCCGCTCATAAAACTCGCCAGCAGCGCCGTCAAACCGAGCCCCAGGATGCCGGTAGGGAAGTAGTGCAGCAGCATGTTGGGCGTGGCCATGTCGTAGTCGAGAAGCGGATGGCCGCTGGTGTCCAGCATCGCCTTGCCGGTCACCGGGTTGATCTTGGCGGGAATGAGCCCGTGGCCCTGCTCCACCTCCGGCGCTACTGGATAGGTGGTGCGGTAGATGCCGTTGGCGTCCTGATGTACATAAGTGGTAGTGTGCGGCGTGGGCAGGCCGATGGCGATCAGGCCGGGCACAATCACCAGGAATGGAAACACCATCTTGGGGATGGCGGCGATGAGCGGCACCCTCCGCGCCGAATCCATGTTCTTCGAGGCCATGGCCGTCTGGATGACCAGGAAGTCGGTGCACCAGTAGCCCGCACCCAGCACAAACCCGAGCCCCATGCCGATGCCGATAATGTCGATGCCCATGGGGTTGGTGCTGGCGTGCATCACGCCCTTCCACTCGTGCATGTAGGCGGCTGGCAGCGTCGCCTTCAGGCCCGCCCATCCGCCGATGTTCCTCAGGCCAAGCAGCGTCAGCGGCAGAAAGCCGGCGATAATGAGGAAGAACTGCAGCACCTCGTTGTAGATGGCGCTGGTAAGCCCGCCGAGAAAGATGTAGAGCAGCACGATGAGAGCCGAGAGGCAGATGGAAAAAGTGAAGATCCAATCCGTGGGCCAGTTCAGCGAGAGAAACAGCCGGTCGAAGACATGCAGCGCCTGGATGAGCCGCGCCATGGCGTACATCGAGATGCCCGAACTGAAGACGGTCATCACGGCGAACGAGCAGGCGTTGAGCGCGCGCGTCTTTTCGTCGAAGCGCAAGCGCAGGAACTCGGGCACCGAGCGCGCCTTTGAGCCGTAGTAGAAGGGCATCATGAAGATGCCCACAAAGATCATGGCCGGGATGGCGCCGATGCCGTAGAAGTGCGCGGTCTCGAGGCCGTACTTGGCGCCCGAGGCGCCCATGCCAATCACTTCCTGCGCGCCCAGGTTGGCGCTGATGAAGGCCAGGCCGCAGATCCAGGCGGGCAGAGCGCGGCCGGCCTGGAAAAAATCCTTGCTCGTCTTCATGTAGCGCCGCAGGGCAAAGCCGATGCCAAGCACAAAGAAGAAGTAGAGCAGCATGATGAGCCAATCGACTGAGGTCAGTTGCAAGGCGGGCTCCTACGGCTGTGAAGGGATTGAAAAGGCTACGGAAACACTGTACGCACCGGGGGGAGGGGGAGTCCAGTGGAAATTGAAAAGGTTTTCAAATGGCCGTCAGCACAGTTCGCGCAGCGCGACCGGCATTCATCGATGTTTTGGCGCAGGGTGGTAAAGCGCACAAGCGTTACCGACCCGCGACGGATGAAGCAATTCGTTGCGACTGTCATCCTGCGGCCGTACGCCGGACTTCTGCCGCTGTGCGGCAGAAGTCCGGAGGAAGGGAGTCGAAGGATCTGCGGTTGCCTTTCGGTTTTGTTTCTCGCTCGGGGCCGTAACCACTTGTCGCAAAGCAAAGACGTGCTCGGTGATCGTCCTCATTTCGTGCCTATCCTCCGTAGCCTTCACCGCCGCCAAATCAGCACCTCGCCCCTCGCTCCCGTCCGCTTTTCACGGTCCTTTCACACCACAATCTGCGGGTTTTAACCCGTTGTTGACTTCGTCATCTCCGTTGGCTATAGTTGTGCCGGAATAGATAAAGAGAATTCTCCTCTGGGTCCTGTTTCTTGTCCACACCTGATGTAAATCGCAGGGTGTGGATTTTCCCCGATGCACCACTGGAAATGCGAACTCGCGTTCCCCCATTCCAGGGTGTTCGTACGCGCATAAAGCTATCTGGGCCCTTCCGCTCGAAGCTACTCGAATCGAGCATGGTTTTTCCCGATACGTTGCCAGGTCCGCGGGAGGTTGCGGACAGTCGCTTCTCGTCAATCGATGGGACGATTCTCAACCTCGATCCGGCCTTTCAGGCTCGATCGATTTGAGCAGCGTTTTCGATTGGGCGACGCGTCGACTCTGCATCCTTCAGTAAACAGTCTGGGTCATCACGGTTCTCTGTCCGGGCCATTGCAGGCAGATTCCGATTGCCGGCTTTTGCCTGCCGGCCGCTACATTCCGGGTCGGGAAACCCGCCCACCGCCATCACGGCGTTTTTGGAAACTGTGTGAGGTCTTTGCCTGAGTGCAGGGTCGCCGCTCCTTGTGATTGCGCCGGCCCGGCAGCACTTGCTTCGCCCCATAGCGTTTCCTCAAGCGCTTTCGCCGCCAGGAGGTTACCATGTCGGAAAACGATCGAAATGCCGGGTCCAATGCACCCGTCACTCCCCCCGAATTTAACGACCCCAACTTCCAGAAGGTCCTGAACGCGCTTCTCGATGCCTATCAGCCCGTCCTTGAATCTCAACTCAAGCTTGCCCGCGACCTGAAAGGCCTTGAAAAGCAGGCTGCCGCCGGCAGCAACATCGAATCGGATTTCGCGACAGCCCAGTCGCTGTTTGGCAAATTCCTCAACGAAGATATCGCGCTTCGCCTCATCCCTGAGAAGAACCGCGAGACGATCGGCTCCATCGAAAACTGGCGCTTGTGTCTCGAGCACATCCGCTGTTGTTTCATTTTTGGATGGCTTGTCTGCCGCGGCCCGCGCACCTTCCGGTCCTGGGCCTATTACGCTTACCACTATTGGCTGTGCGTGCGGCAGGCTCTTGGCACGCCGGTCTCCAACCCGCCCACCGATGCGGAACTCGCCGACTACCGCATCCTGGTGGATGCGCTTGCCAAAGCGTGGAAGCCCTACCTTACCGATCAGCTGGCCAGCGTCGAATTCCCCGACGGCATTCCCGAAGAGGTAGTGAAAGGCGAGATCAACGCCGAGACCGGCGAGGCCGATCCCTGCGCCATCTTCGAACGGCTGATGACCACCGCGGCCGGACAGGCGCTGGTGGGCGAAGCCAACTTTGCCAAAGCCACTGCCAACAACACCTATTGGCTTTGCCGGTGCTGGTGCGTGTGCTCACTCTGCTTCGGCTGCTGCCTGGCCCGGGCGGCCAGCTTCACCGATGTGGTCTGGTGCCTGGTCTACTACTTCCGCTGCATTGCCGACTGCTTCAGGCCTCTCTCCTGCGAGCTCACCGAGCCGACCGGGTGCGTCATCGAGGAATCGTTCCCGAGCGTCGGCATCTTCCGCGGCGTCGAGATTGAGGGCACCGCGACCGGCTTCGACTGCGACCACTACATTCTTGAGTGGCGGCAGAACGGCATTGGCCCGTGGCAATCGTTGGGAATCGTTTATCCCGGCGGCGCTGCGCAGGGTTCCTGCGGGGTGATCGGAGGCTTGCTCGGTTATCTCTCCACCTTCCCGCTGGTAAGCTCAGGCTTGGTCGAAATCCAGCTCTGCGTTTACTCGAGCGACAAATCCGTCGCTCCCTGCTGCACCACCATCTTCTTCCAGTTGCAGCGCAATCTCGTCTGGATCACCGGCATCGAGGGCATCGACGCGGCCACGCCTCCGGGAGTCTTCGACCCCACTGCTCAGCTAACCGACGGCAGCGGCAACGTGCGCTCGTTCGGCACGGCGCTGCGCGTCTTTGGCTCGGCTGTGGTCGGCGGCTGCTCAGGCACTACCATCAAGCGCTACACCCTCAGCTACCAGCAGGGATTTACTACCACGACCGCCGGCGCCTGGACTCAGTTCTGGCAGGTTAACTACGACACGCCCTACCAGATCGACACCAACCTTAACTACGTCTTCGAGCACGCGCTCACCAACGAGTGGACGGAGATGGACTGGTCGTTCTTCGTTCCGTTTCCGCTCCCCGGACATTGGAGTTGCTCGGTGATCGACGACTACCTGCAGGATGCCTACTGGAGCACGCAAGTGCCCGTCGGTGGCTATCCGGTTGCGTTTCCGGTCCCTCCGCCCCCACCCCCCGGCATTTGCGGAGAAGCGCCCAGCAGCACCTGGGCCTCGACCCCTCTGGCGCTGCCCAACTGCCAGAGCGGCCGCTACACGCTTCTGCTCACTGTTGAAGACACCGCCAGCAACATCACCCAGAACCTGCGCCAGGTGTGGTTCGACAACAAGAACATCTACGGTCACATCACAAACGTTGGCTCCATTGCACCCTGTGCCACCATCGACATCTCGGTCTTCGCGCCTTCCAATGGAGACTGCAGTGTGCCCTGGCCGGCTCCTCTCAACGGACTCGCCTACGACGAGTACATCGAAGAAGGCAACTTCACTCATCCCAGCGACAACTATGGCGGCTACTCGCTTTCGATCATGAAGGCGGGCGGAAGCTGGCACTCCATCCCCATCCCCGGCCCCAGCGGTCCACCCTCCTGGTCCGGCCCCATAGTCGGCACCTCGCGCATAGGCGATCCCGGCGTGCGCTGCCCCACTGCTGTTCCGCCGCCCGGGCCCATCCCTCCGCCCACTGACGGCATCCTCGCCCTCCTCGACATGAGGATGCTCGATGCTGTTTGCAACACCAACCCAGCCTTTGCCGATCTAGTCCTACAGCGTGGCGAGTGCTGCGGCTTCATCGTCGAGCTCTCGGTCTGGGACACCTCAATCTGCCCCAGCCTTTCCGGCGATCGCCATGAGATCGATTTCGTAATCCCATTCTGCATCTGCAACGACCTGCCGGCTCAAACCGGCGCTTGAGAACGAGACTTAATAGCAAACCAATGAAAGTCTGACCACAAATGGAAGTACTTCAACTCTCCTGGCGTTTCGTCCTGGCCGTCCTCGCAACCTGGCGGGTAACTCACCTGCTGGCTGCCGAGGATGGCCCGGGCGACATTGTGGTCCGCTTTCGCGCATTTCTTGGCCAAAGCTTCGCCGGACGCCTGATGGACTGCTTCTATTGCCTGAGCATCTGGATCGCCGCTCCGGCCGCGCTCTTCGTCACCCGCCATTGGCTTGATTGGATCATGGTTTGGCTCGCCGTCTCCGGCGCTGCCTGCCTGCTCGAGCGGATTGGCCAGCAACCCGCCGTCCCTCAATCTGACGGCCAACTTTCTCACGGAGGAAACCACAGTGTGCTGCGGACAGAAACGAATGGAGCTCAAGAAGAGCCAGACCAATACCAGCCAAAGGCCTTCCCCGGCCCGGCCAATTTCGCCCCTGACCCAGGCCCGGATCCAGACGAGGGCGCATATGGTTTCCGCGTCCCAATCTCCTCGCCATACCTCCGTCGCGACGGCAACCCCGCCGCGCACGATTCCACCAACGACGATGGCATACCCACGCACCCAGGCCGCGGCTGAAGTCTCGATTCAATATCTTGAATCGTCTCCGATCGCCGTCCGCGGCGCCGCCAGCGGACGCACGTACAAATTCTCTGCCGCGCTTCCGGTCCAATCCGTGGAGTCGAGAGACGTCAGCGCACTGCTGCAAAGCCGATTCTTCAAGCGTGCGTGAAGGGTCGCGGCCAACGCAGACGCAATCGACTGCGCCTACTCCCTCACCGGCACCTCGCTGTGGACGGTGAAGTGGACCAGGATGGACGCGTGGCCGGCGGGGCAACCCAGCAGCAACTCTCTTCCACGTCCCTTGAACGAGTAGGAGATATGCGCAATTCCGCTGGGATCGATCTTCTTGACTACCGGAGGAGAAACTTCGCGGATCTTGTCCTGATCTACGAGTTCGGCTGTGGCCGACAAGAGCTGTTCATGCAGGCTCGGGTCGAGTGCGATCGGCACCTCGAGGTCATCGGCGGAGTTCGTGCGGTTGCAATCCACATTGAGCCCTGGCGCCTTTTTGTCGCGCACGGATTGGACCACATCGACGATGGGGTTGTTGTGGTAGACGCGGGCGAAGAAGGTGTAGGCGTCGGCCGATCGACTGACAGGCCTCACAATGTCGATGTGGTTCGTGACGATTTTCTGCGGCGGCGTATCCGTGTCGCACCCATAGGTTGCGCTGTAGAAACTCACAACTCGCGTGCGCGCGCCCAGGTATCCGCCGATGCCCGCGCCGGCGGCGGTGTCGAGCGTTTCATAGGCGCAGTAGCGATGAATCGTGGAGACGGATTGCGTGCTTCTCCACCTTTGTTCGAGGTCGATCAGAAAGCTGTTGTCGTTGCTCGCGCGCAGGTCGCTGAGCAGAGGGTCGCTGTCGTAGATTTTTGCGATATTGGCCACAAACGATCCCTCGTGGGGCGTCGAGTACGCAACGATGAATCGGACCCGCGCCGCGTCGGCGGCGTGGTTGAGCAGCATCTCCTCGGTGAGGATTCCGCCCAGGCTGTGGGCGATGAAGACGACTTCTCTGTGATCCCAGACGTGTTGCGCCTGGAGTTTTTGCCAAAGAAGCTCTGAGAGCTGCCCGCTCGATAACTTGCCGCGCATCGACGGCGTTGGGTACTCGGCGACCACGACATCGGACTTTTGGAAATGCGGATCGGTCTGGATGAGCTGCGGCCAGTACGCGCCATTCGATGCGCGCCACGTGTTGCGGTCGCCGTGAATGCCGTGGACAAATACGATGACCCGCGGCTTGAGATCGTCGGCCCTGGCCGGGAGACAGACCGAGCCGGCAAGAACGTGGATTAGAAATAGCGCCGAAAGAACGGCGAGAGCCCTGCGCACGACGAACCTTTCTACGATGTCCGATTAGGACAACAAAAATGTTGTTGATTTAAGGTTAACGCTTTTCAATGAGCCGATGGATAAGTGCAATTGAGCGCAATCCGCAGTGTGGGAAGTCACAGCAGTAAACAGAGTTGCTGTGAGAGAAATTGAACGAGGGTGTTAAAGCCTCATTCGGACACGGCGTGGGTGCTTTGTCCGGTGCGACGCCGTTTTCTGTAGACTGTAAGACGAGAGTTTTTTGAACCATTCTTCACACATTGAAAGAGGACTCCCATGAAAAAGCGAATTGGCATTCTCACCGGAGGCGGCGACGTCCCGGGCCTGAACTCAGTGATTAAGTCGGTTGTCTACCGGGGTTCCGAAATCGGATGCGAAGTGATTGGTATCCGCCGCGGGTGGGAGGGATTAACGCACCTCGATCTGAACGATGCGGCCAGCCGGTCGCGGTATATCCTGCCGCTCAGCCGCGAAAGCACCCGCACTATCGATCGCACAGGCGGCACGTTTCTGCACAGCTCGCGCACCAATCCGACCAAGATGAAGAAGCTTCCGCCGGTGCTTGCGGGGCAAACATTTCAAAGCAGGGAAACCACAAAAAACGGCGAAACCAGCACGGTATATGACGTGACGCCGGCGGTACTGAGGAATATTGAGGCGCTGGAACTCGATTACATCGTAGCGATTGGCGGCGACGACACCCTCAGCTATGCTGCCGAACTTGACCGCCATGGCGCCAAGGTGATCGCGGTGCCGAAAACCATGGATAACGACGTCCGCAACACCGAGTATTGCATCGGGTTCTCCACTGCCATTACGCGCGCCATGGATGCCATCGAGCGGCAGCGGACAACGGTCGGCTCGCACGAGCGCATCGGCATCTTCCGGGTGTTCGGACGCGATGCTGGCTACACCGCTCTGTACACCGCCTTCGTGACCTCTTTGCGCTGCTGCATTCCCGAGTACAAAGTGAATTTGAATCACCTGATTGAAATCCTGGTCGACGACAAGCACAAGAATCCCAGCAACTACTCCCTGGTGATTCTCTCTGAAGGCGCCGAGTGGGAGGGCTACACGGTGAAAGAATACGGCCCGGCAGATGCCTTCGGCCATCGCAAGAAGATGAGCGTGGCAGAGGATCTGAGCACAGAGATCACCGCTGCCAGCGGCGCAGAGACCGTTGTCAGCGACCTGACTTACGATCTGCGCTCCGGCAGCCCCGATTTCATTGACCGCATGGTGGCCATCACCTTTGCCGGAATGGCGATGGATGCCATAGCAGCGGGGAAAAGCGGCCTGATGACGGCGATCCGCGAAGGTTGCTACACGATGGCGCCGATCCCCGATCCGAAACTGGGACCGCGCAAAGTGGACATCGCCACCATGTACGATACGGACCGCTACCGCCCGAAGTACGATGGCAAGTTGGGACTGCCGATATTTCTCATCCGGAGCTAGGGACGTCACCGGCGCGGAGGTGACTCCGCTGCGCAGGATCCCTCCATTTACACTGGAGTTGCATGATTCCCACGCTCACCTGGACCCCGGAAGGCGTCCGTTTTATCGATCAGACCAAGCTCCCGCTCGAGGAGAGCTACGTTCTCGCCACAACTTACGAACAGGTGGCTGAGATTATCGTCACCATGGTGGTGCGCGGCGCGCCGGCGATAGGGGTTTCGGCAGCGTACGGCGTAGCACTAGGGGCAATGCGTTCGAAGGCTGAGAACGCGGAGGACTTTGCTCCCGAGTTTGACAAGATCTGCGCGCGGCTGGCTGGAACGCGGCCCACGGCGGTGAATCTTTTCTGGGCCATCGACCGCATGAAGGGGTTGTTTACCAAACTGTTGACTGCTGGCGCAAGCATGGCCGAAGTGAAGGAGAAGATCCTGGCCGAGGCGCACACCATGTACGCGGAAGACATTGACGCGTGCAAGACGATGGGCGCGCACGGCGCGGCACTGTTGCCCGACGAGGGCGGCGTGCTGACCCACTGCAATGCGGGCGCACTGGCTACTTGCGGCTACGGCACTGCGCTGGGCGTGATTCGCGCGGCCGTGGAGCGCGGCAAAAGGATCCACGTGTACGCCGACGAGACGCGGCCGTTTTTGCAGGGCGCGCGGCTGACGGCCTGGGAGCTGATGGCGGACGGTATTCCGACCACAGTGATCTGCGACAACATGGCTGCGAGCCTGATGCGCGCGGGCAAGATCAATGCCGTAGTTGTGGGCGCCGACCGCATAGCGGCCAACGGCGACACGGCCAACAAGATCGGCACCTACAACGTCGCAATCCTGGCTAAGGAGCATGACATTCCGTTCTATGTGGCTGCGCCGTGGTCGACCATCGACCTCAAGACTGCGACGGGCGATGCGATTCCGATTGAGGAACGGCCGCACGTTGAGGTGACGCACCACGCGGGCAAACAACTGACGCCGAACGGAGTGGGCATCTGCAATCCGGCCTTCGACGTGACGCCGGCCAGGTATATTACGGCCATCATCACTGAGCGCGGCGTGCTGCGGGCGCCGTACGCGGAGTCACTGCGCGAGATGGATGAAGCAGGCCGCCGCATTGGTTTCCTGAAGGGGCGGGGAAGCATCGGCACGGGATTTTTCGACCCACTTCCCGAAGACGAGTTGCAACTTTGGGATGGGGAAAAGAAGTAGCCGCCGCTACTGAATCTTCCAATTCCAACGGCGATACTGGGGAGTGGGGCTCCCCGTCTTATCCATCTTTCGCCTGCGGCAGCGCTCGATTGCGCGCGGCATTCTGCTCTCAGTGGGCGCGTTCTTTGGCAGCCTGCGGCTGGCGGGGTTTCCGCGCATCGAAGATCTGCACGGTTCGCGCTGGCAGATTGCCGCGTTGCTCGCGGCGGCGTGGGGCATGGTTGAAACCGCGCGCTGCCTGCGCCGCAATTGGAGCCTTTACCACGCAGGCGTGCTCATCATGCTTTACTCCGATCTCATGATCCTGACCGCAATTGTGGCGCTGATGACGCTGGCGTAATCAAAGGCTGCCAGTGCTGGCAGGTGCCATCTTTAGCCCGCTCCGTGTAGCATGAGCAGGAGTGGCAGGCCGGAGCCGGTACCGCGCTCAGAGAACAGGCCTCGGGCTCCGTTCAACTTCGGGTGTCCAGCTTCGGTCGTAGCAATTCCCGGAGTTGCGGGCTCCTCGAATTTCTTATTGCTTTTGCCTCGAGAATCAACCCAAAACCATGTACGGGAGGAAGAGATGCTGAAGGGATTTCGCGATTTCATTCTGCGCGGCAACGTCGTGGACCTGGCGGTTGCGGTAATTATCGGCGCGGCGTTTGGAGCCATCACAGCTTCAGTAACGGCCGATGTGATTACACCCATGATTTCGGCGCTGATTGGCGCGCCCGATTTCTCTTCGCTTGTGATTCACGTGCCGGTGCTGCACCACGTTGCGCCGCCGCCGAATCCGCTGCCGGCCAACTACATTGCGCCCGGCGACATTCACATCGGCAAGCTGCTGAACGCGCTCATCAACTTTGTGCTGGTGGCCGGGGCGATTTACTTTGCCATCGTGTTGCCCATGCAGTACATGGTGGCCAGGATCAACAAGCCGGCGCCGCCAGAGGCGCCAACCACCAAGCCCTGCCCCGAGTGCCTGAGCGACATTCCTCTGGCCGCCAAGCGGTGCGCACACTGCGCGCAGCCGGTAGCGTGAGGAGCAAAGCGGGTCTTGCAGAATAGGGCCGGCATGAAGCAGAGTTTCAGGCCGGCCGGCTTGTTACATTGCTTGATTCGGGCTGACCGCCGTCTTCGCGGCGATGCGGGTTTTGATCGTTTGTGCGGGACTTTGATTTAGGCGCTGTGATTAGCTTCACCAGACCTCCAAGTGTCAGCTCTTCAAAAAGCAAGGCGGAAGCGAGCGCCAAAAGCACCGATTCTGCTTCTTCCATCGCGCTCTCAAACATTTTGATCGCCTCCCTTTACAGAACCCCGAGAACCACAAGGCTGGAAACAACCGACCCGGTTTGCCGTAGGAGTGAAGCCGCAGTTTCAGACGCTGTGGCAGGAGAGGCGTCTGCAACGGCCGGATCGGCTGAAGTTGCAGCCGGGGCAGAGTTGGGAGCCGGACTGTTCGCTTTAGCCAGCACCATTGCGGGCTGCGGCTGCCCGGCGGGAGCCGTCTGAGGCATGCCAAACAACTTGGCTGTCTCCTCGTCGCGCTGGCCAACGATCTCGACGTGGTCACCAACATCGACCCGCGAGTAGAGGTCTTCGACATCGGCCTTGCCCATCCGGATGCATCCGTGCGAGGCGGCCTTGCCGATGGAGTTGGGCTCGTTGGTGCCGTGAATGCCGTAGCCGGCCTTGCTGAGGCCCATCCAGCGGTCGCCCACGGGGTTGCGCGGTCCGGGAGGAACGGTGCGGCCATCGTGACGGTAGGTAGGATTCATCACGCGGCGCTCAATGGCGAACTCGCCCACCGGGCTGGGAGTTGAGGGCTTGCCAACGGCCACCGTGTAGACCTTCGTCACCTGGCCGTTTTCGACCAGCGCCAGCTTGCGGTCTTCGAGGCTGACTACGATCAGCCGGGCGCTCTGCGCTGCCGGAGCAGTCTGTGCTGGACCGTGCACGCCTTGCGCTTGCGCCAGCGCCGCCAATCCCGCCACCATTACCAATGCGGCCAACCATTGATTCAAGCTCTTCATCGCATCCTCCCCGTTTGCCCCGAATCGCGTACGCAAACAGGGAGTGCATGCAATGGTCCAGATGAAAACTGCTCATTCTACAACGGTTAGAGCGTGTTGCCCAGTGCGGGCTTGTGTCAGGAGGCGCACAACTGTGGGTGTGGTGACACGGGTTTGCGAGTGGAAGGGCGATTGACTGGGAGGGTGTGTGGCGGCGAGGATGCCGCCACTACAGCCGGTCTAGAGACCGGCGCTACGTCTTTTTCTTCAGCCTCGCTCAACCGCCATCGCCACGGCCTCGCCGCCGCCGATACACAGCGAGGCGATGCCGCGTTTGAGGCCGTACTTTTCGAGCGCGGCCAGCAGGGTGACAAGGATGCGCGCGCCGGAGGCGCCGATGGGGTGGCCAAGGGCGCAGGCGCCGCCGTGGACGTTCACCTTTTCGTGCGGCAGCCCCAGGTCGCGCATGGCCGCCATCACTACCACGGCAAAGGCCTCGTTGATCTCGAACAGGTCGACATCGTCGAGAGCCCATCCCGTGCGCTCAAGCAGCGCGCGAATGGCGCCGATGGGCGCCGTAGTGAACAGGCTCGGCTCCTGCGAAAAAGTGGCATGGCCCACGATCGCAGCTTTGGGCACAACGCCGCGCCGCTCGGCCTCCGAACGCCGCATGAGCACCAGGGCTGCCGCACCGTCTGAGATCGAGCTGGAGTTGCCGGCGGTCACGGTGCCGTTCTCGTCAAAGGCAGGCTTTAGCAGGGGAATCTTCTCGGGCCTGGCCTTCAGCGGCTGCTCGTCCTGGCTTACCACGCGCTCCGTGCTGCCCTGCCTTACTGTCACGTGAACAATTTCGGCAGCAAATGTGCCATCTCTGCCGGCGCGTTGGGCGCGTTGAAGCGATTCGAGGGAGTAGGCGTCCTGCTCGGCGCGGGAAAATCCATAATCGCGGGCGCAGCTCTCGGCAAAGGTCCCCATCAGGCGGCCCTTGTCGTACGCGTCTTCAAGACCGTCAAGAAACATGTGGTCGAGCGCTCGATGGTGGCCCAGCCGGTAGCCCGCCCGCGCGCGGTCGAGCAGGTAAGGCGCATTCGACATGCTCTCCATGCCGCCGGCCACGGCCACGCGGGCGCTGCCGGCCAGCAGCAAATCGTGAGCCAGCATGGCGGCTTTCATTCCCGAGCCGCAAACCTTGTTCACCGTGGTTGCGCCGGTTGAGAGCTTGAGACCGGCGCCGATGGCTGCCTGGCGGGCCGGAGCTTGGCCCAATCCCGCGGGCAGCACGCAGCCGAAGAGGACCTCGTCAATTTCGTCTGGCGCCAACCCCGCGCGCTCAACGGCGGCGCGAATGGCGATTGCGCCGAGTTGGGGAGCAGTCAGGTCCTTGAAGTCGCCCTGAAAGCCTCCAATGGGCGTGCGGGCTGCGCCGCAAATCACAACGGGATCGTCGGGGACCATCGATTACTCCTTGTGCTAGCAGCCCGGTCGTAGATAACTTGGTCGGAGGGAGCAGGGGGTTTCAACCCCCTGAAAGGATGCGAATTTGAGTGGCCTTTAGGCCCGGGCATCGGTTGTTTTCCTCCGCGAATATCCATCTCCAAGTTTAATATCAGGTCTCTTTCTATGAGCCTTCGGCTTGTTGGGGTGCCATTACGATGCCGAGACCCTATTTGGGCGCCATGCGCAGCGCGCCGTCGAGGCGGATGGTTTCGCCGTTCAGCATGGTGTTCTCGCAGATGTGCCTCACCAGCGCGGCGTATTCATCGGGACGGCCCAGGCGCGGTGGGAAAGGCACGCTTTTGCCCAGCGCCTCCTGCACCTCGGCGGTGAAGCCGGCTACCATTGGCGTTTCAAACACGCCCGGGGCAATGGTGACCACGCGTATGCCTGCCCTTGCCAGTTCGCGCGCGATGGGCAGCGTAAGGCCAACCACTCCGGCCTTCGATGCCGCATAGGCCGCCTGGCCAATCTGTCCGTCGAAGGCCGCGATCGATGCCGTGTTCACGATAACGCCGCGCTCGCCGTCCGCGCCGGGGGCTTCGCGCGCAATGGCTTCTGCAGCCAGGCGGACCATGTTAAAAGTGCCCACCAGGTTGATGTCCACCGCGCGCACAAAGGATTCGAGCCGGTGAGGTCCGTCGCGCCCCAGCAGCTTTTCGCCCGGCGCAATTCCGGCGCAGTTGACCAGGGCGTGCAGGTGGCCGAACTCGGCCAGCGCGAGAGCTACGGCTGCCTTGCCATCGGCTTCGCTGGTGACGTCGGTCGCGGCAAAGCGTGCGACCTTGCCGAGTTCGCCCGCCAGCGCCTGGCCGGCCTCGCGATTCACGTCGGCAATCACCACGCGGCCACCGTCACCGGCCACCATGCGCGCCACGGCCGCGCCCAGGCCTGAGGCTGCGCCGGTTACCAGAAGAACGTGATCCTTGATCTGCATGGGGAATAGCGAAAATCCTCTGTAATAATACTCCAGGCGATTAGCTTCTCTCACGGAGGCGCCTGAACGTGAATCCCGATCGAAGCACCGGTCCACTTACCGAACTAAGCGAAGACGAAAACTTCTTTCTGGCGACAGTACGCAAGTTTGCGCAGGAGCAGATTGCGCCGCTAACCCGCCGCATGGATGAGGACCAGCACATGGACGCGGGCCTCGTCCGCAGTCTCTTTGAGCTGGGCCTGATGGGCATCGCCATTCCCGAGCAGTACGGCGGCAGCGGCGGAACATTCTTCGATTCGGTGCTTGCCGTTGAGGCGATTTCGGCGGTCGATCCCAGTGTTGGCGTGCTGGTGGACGTGCAGAATACTCTTGCCGCAGCTGCGCTGATGCGCTGGGCAACGGAGGAGCAAAAGAAGAAATATCTATCGCGGCTCGCGGCAGACACCGTTGGCGCCTATGCGCTGAGCGAAGCGGGCTCGGGGTCGGACGCCTTTGCCCTGCAAACCCGCGCCGAGCTGCGCGGCGATGCGTACATTCTGAACGGCCGCAAGCTGTGGATCACAAACGGCAACGAGGCCGGAATCTTTGTTGTTTTCGCCACCATCGACCCGGCCACGGGCTACAAGGGCGTGACGGCCTTCATTGTCGAGGAGGGCGCGCAGGGGTTCACCGTTGGGCGCAAGGAAGACAAGCTCGGCATTCGCGCATCGAGCACCTGCGAGCTCATCTTCAATGACTGCGCCGTGCCCACTGCGCAAATGCTGGGCGCGCCGGGCCAGGGATACAAGATTGCGATGGAGACGCTGAACGAGGGGCGCATCGGCATCGGCGCGCAGATGCTGGGCCTGGCCGAGGGCGCGTGGGGATACGCGGCCAAATACGCAAAAGAGCGCAAGCAGTTCGGCAGGCCCATCGCAGACTTCCAGGCCATGCAGTTCCAGCTGGCCGAGATGGCCACCGATATTGAGGCCGCGCGGCTGATGGTGTACAACGCGGCGCGGCTGCGCGACGCAGGCGCGGAGTACCGCAAGGAAGCGGCGATGTGCAAGTACTTTGCCTCGAACACGGCCGAGCGCGTGGCCAGCCTGGCGGTCGAGGTCTTCGGCGGTTCGGGTTTTGTGCGCGACTACCCGGTTGAGAAGCTCTATCGCGACGCCAAGATCGGCAAGATCTACGAAGGAACGTCGTTTATGCAGTTGGCGACCATTGCCAAGCTGACGCTGGGGTGAGGTGCGGAGCAAGGTCATGGCTTTGCCGCGAACGTTCTTAAGCGACTCAACCAGCGCCGGAACGAATCGACGGAAGGGCACGAGTTCACCCGCGCCACGGACCGCCTCCCGTAGGGAGGCAAGGAATTTAGCCTAGGACAGGTTCGCGATAGCGAACGCAGCCCTGGGAAGGCAAGCAAAAAGGACCACAGCCCCGTAGGGGCGACGCGAGGCGGCTGGCATGGGCTTCAGCCCATGCTTGGTTCGCCTCACCGCTCAGCCATGAAAAAATCAATCCATGCGCGCTGGCGCCGGCAACTCGCTCGGGATTTACGTTTCGATTCCGTTTTGCCGCTCGAAGTGTACCTACTGCAACTTCGCATCGGGTGTTTTTCCGGCGAGCGAGCACGCGCGCTACGTTGAGCGCCTGGTTGAAGACCAGCGCGGCGCGGGTGGATGGGCGCATGAGACCGGCGTCGAGCTGCCACGCAACGTTGACTCGGTCTACCTGGGCGGAGGAACTCCCAGCCTGCTCGCGCCGGAACTGATTACAAAGCTCTTTCGGGCTATGCGCGGCGAGTTCGACTTCGATCCGGACTGCGAGATCACCATGGAGTGCGCACCGGGGCAGTTGCCCGCGGCCACGATTGAAGCCATGGTTGCCGCCGGTGTGAATCGCGTGAGCCTCGGTGTGCAGTCGTTCATCGATCGCGAGGCGCAGGTAAGCGGCAGGCTCCATACTCGCGCCGTTGTTGAAGACGACATTGCGCGGCTGCGCGGGGCGGGCATCGTGAACATCAACGTGGACCTGATCGCCGGCCTGGCCGGGCAAACGCCGGATTCGTGGGATGACTCGCTCGGTGCGCTGATCCGCGCAGGCACCCCGCATGCCAGCGTGTACATGCTCGAGGTCGATGAGGATTCGCGCCTGGGCCGCGAGATGCTGGCCGGCGGCGCGCGCTATTACGCGGAACTGGTGCCGGGCGATGATGTCATCGCAACAATGTACGAGCGCGCGATCGAGCGGCTGGGCGACGCGGGGCTCATGCAGTATGAGATCTCGAACTTCGCGCGTTTCGGATTCGAATCGCGGCACAACCTGCGCTACTGGCATCGGCGCCCGTATCTTGGCGTGGGGCTGGATGCGTCGTCGATGCTGAAAGGACTGGATGATTCATGTTCAACGCATGCGCAGCGAGTCAGCGAGTCAGCAAGTCAGCAAGTCAGCGAGACGGCGGAGTGGAGGCGCCCGAATCCCGCATTGCGTACCAAGACCAACGACGACTTGAATGAGTATCTTGCCGGGCCGTGCGTCGCTGAGACCGCGTGGGCCGAGACTGCATGGCTGGGGCGCGTGCAGCAGCATGAGGAGGCGTGGTTCCTTGGCCTGCGTTTGAACGCCGGCGTCGACGTGGCGGCGCTGGAGCGTGAGTTTGGTGCTGACATCGTCCGGCCCGCATGTGAAGTCGCCGAGCGGCTGGCGAAGGACGGCCTGCTCGAGTTCGATGGCCACCATGCGCGGCTCACGCAACGCGGAAGGCTACTGTCGAACGAGGTGTTTCAGGAGTTCATTAGCGAGTCAGCAAGTCGGCAAGTCAGCGAGTTAGTGGGCTAAGCGTTAGGTCTGCGTGAGTGGTCTCCCACCCTAAACGCAAGAACGCGTTCAGGATGGGCACCCAATTCGTCCGAGCCAACCTGCGGGCTCGCCGCTACCACGCCAGCAACTCGTCTCCCGAGGTCGGCGACAGGAACGTAACCGGTGCGGCGGCGGGACGGGTTGACTCGCCAAAGCACTGGATCGTCTCGGGCCCCGCCTGCTTGGCGCGCACCAGCGCCTCTTCGGCCTCGCGCAAAACAATCACCGGCGAGCGGCCATGGCTCGACGAGATTCCGAAGCAAGCCGAGAGGCGGATTGCTTCGCCGGCAACGCGGAAGGGCGGGCTGAAGACCTCGAGCCGAAGCCGCTCGGCCAGCATCGCGGCGTTGGCGATGCCGCAGCCGGGCAGGGTGATCAGGAACTCATCCATCCCCGGGCGGCCCAGCAGATCGTAGCTGCGCAGAATGCGGTTGGTGCGCGAGACAATCTGGCAGAGGAGCTCGTCGCAGGTGTCCACGCCGAGGCGCGAGTTCCAGTGGCCGAAATCGTCTACATCGAAGAGCACCAGGCACATGGCGCCGTTCTGCCGCTGCACGCGGTCGGTCTCGCGAAAAAGCATGGCCAGCATCGCCTCGCGGTTGTATACGCCGGTGAGCCGGTCGAGCTGCGCGTTCATCACCACTGACTCGCGCAGGCTTTCGGCCTCTCTTTTGACATGGTGCAAGCGCAGCGCCTGGCTGAGCCGGAACTGCATCCAGGAACCGTGGGCGCGGCGCGGAACGAGATCGTCGACCATGCCCTCGGCCACGCGGTCGATCCAGGTCTGGGTCATTAAGTCTGAGATCAGCACAATGGGGTAGCGCTGCCCCTCGGCAGAGGCGCGGACGCCGGCCAGCAGCCGTTCGATCGGCATGCCGGGCAGATCCACGTCGAGCAGAGCCAGATCGGGTGGTTTGGGCGCGGTCATGACTGCCAGTGCGGCCGTCGCAGTCATTACCACCTGCACCTGGGCGCCCATGTTCAACAGCACGGGCTCGGTCTTATTCAGCATTTCGGGTTCGGGCGAGGCCAGCAGGAAGACGGGCGACTTTTCAGCCAGCATAGTGAGGTTTTCTCCTCTGGTTGACTGAATCGGCGAGGATTAGAAAAAACTTAAGCCGACCTAAGAGATTTACAGTTTTCTCCGATGACTTTCGCGCGTACCTCATGGGTACCGAAGGAATGCCGCGGGCGTCAGGCGTGCGGCGGTGCGCCTCTTCGCGCCGCCCCTACGGGGCTGCAGGCTGCTTTGTTTGGTGTACCCAGGACTGCGTTCGCTTTCGCGAACTTGTCCTGGGCTAAATTCCTTGCTTCCCTACGGGAGGCGTCCATCAATCCACAAAGTCCACCTGCGGCGCGATGGGAATAATGCCCCGCTCGTAACCCAAATCGAGCAGCTTGCGGATGGCTTCGCGGCCGTCGGCTCCGTAGTCGAGCGTGCGCTCGTTCACATACATGCTCACAAAGCGGCTGGCCAGGCGGGCGTCAAGGTCGCGCGCGAACTGCATGGCGTACTCGAGGGCCTGTTCGCGATGATCGAGTGCGTGCTGGATCGAGTCGCGCAACGCCTTGGAAATGATCTTATGCGACTCGGCTCCGAGCGAACGCCGGATGGCGTTGCCGCCCAGTGGCAGCACCAGTCCCGTGGTTTCGCGCCACCAGATGCCGAGATCGATGACTTTGTAAAGACCGCTCGTGGAGTAAGTAAGCTGTCCCTCGTGGATGATCAGGCCTGCATCGTAATCCCCGGAGAGAA